>Ga0181529_10000010_pt1 | contig 230691 bp, 204 predicted proteins | sample PEATcosm2014_Bin_36_FD_119763 | JGI IMG/M metagenome (GOLD analysis project Ga0181529, IMG submission 119763) | Peatland microbial communities from MTU Mesocosm Facility, Houghton, MI, USA - PEATcosm2014_Bin10_30_metaG | ecosystem: Environmental > Terrestrial > Soil > Wetlands > Peat | place...
AGTTAGTTTGACCTCAGCTCGTGCTGAAGCGTAATTGAGGCCCAGGCGTGGCCCCATGACTGTTATGGCAAATAGCAACCCCTGATCCAAAGCTTGGTCCTATTCGAGGGAACCGGAGCAACGAACGACAAGCTCAACTTGACTCTCGGCTTCGCTCATCCAGCCAGGCTTCCATCGCGCGGACGCCACTAGACTCGTTGAACCGGCTGCCGTAGATCTGGATGGTGGTGTTGATGTTTGAATGCCAAAGCATCTTCGACAACGTCAAATAATCCGCCGGATGCTGCTCGAGCCAAGTGAAAGCAATGATGTCGCGGAATGCGTGAGGTGTTACGCGCCGACCACCGAAACGCAGGGTCAGCCTAGCGACCATGTGCTCGATATTGCTGCCCGAAAACGCCTTACCGCGACGGTTCAGGAGCAAGGTCCCAGGATCGACTCCGCGCATCAGATACTTCCTGTATGTCCCGATATATTCCTCGAGCAGATCGATTAACTGCCTCGGCACTAGAGCGTGAATTTCGATGCCGGTCTTTGTTTCCTCGCTGCTAAACCGGAACTGCCAAAATGAGGCGTTCGGATCCTTCTGCTCGGCTGCCCTAACCCAATCTGGCTTCTGAATCTGACTAAGGCGTGAGATAGGTGCCTTGAACAGATTCGGGTTCGACCCGTTGACACGGCATTCACGGATATTTCGCTGCCGCCAGGGAAGCACAGAGATCCACTTCATCAAGAGCTCCTCGGTGGCCATCGCTGCAGCCTTCCGCTTATTCTTGCCCTCTACCCTCTGACGGAGCACTCGAATCTGGGCAGGAATTGACTCGATCACTGCGTAGTCGAGATACTTCTGCTCCTTCCGCTCCCGTCGTTCGGTTTGGGTAGAGCGCGGAAGGCTGTCAATCAACGGCTTGAACCATTCCAGATCGAGGTCCTTATACGCCGGGTACTGCCCCATGGCGGCGAGGATCGAACTCAGATTCCTGCGCAGGTTGTCACCCTTCACCTTTCGCTCGTTCATGGCCCACTCCGCGAACGCGCCGACCACCGACTTCCGAACAAGCTCCGACAGCTTCGCTATGTTCCCAATCCTCGCCACGTTGGTGGCGAATCCATAGAGGCCCTCAATATTGCTCTGAAGCATTCGAGCTGACACAGGGCGTAGCTTTGCGTTCTTCGGCCGATCCAGTGCGAAGAGCGCCTGCTTCCATCGAAGCAGTTCTTGGACTTCCGTCCTCAGTTCCGCTGGAAAATCCTTCACGGAGATGCCGTATCGCACTTGCCTGTAGAAGCGGGCCGGCAACTCTAGCTCATAGCCTGAATCTCGCAACAGGCTAATGAAACGGGTCCCACGCACCTTCGCGTCCTTATATGCGCGTCCCTGCCGGCCCATCTCCAAGGCCCACTCGTCGACGTGTTGGGTCGTGACATCCTCAGGCGCTCGTCCCGTCTTAGCCATGTAACGAACCAGCGCGTCGCAGTTCTGCTCCGTAGCCTTCTCAACCAAGCTTCGCCAGGATCGTGGCAGGTTGTCGTTTGGGACCCATCCATTTCGCTGAGCATCCTTGAGGAGGATCTGAAGGTGATTGACATACGTCCGAACCGAGTTTTCCTTATACCGTCGACCGAATAGGAAAGGGCGGAAGCCGGCACGCATATCATTCACAGCATCCAGGCTGAGATTCTCGAGTAGTGTGTCGAGATACTCTGCTAGCAATGAGCAGGTGGTCTTCAGCACGGCTATCTCGCGCGGCGGGTTTACTTCCCATGCCTTCAGCAGATCATCCACTGTCTCCGGTGCCTTCAACGAAGATTCGGGCGCCAGCGACGGAAGCGGCAGATCATCAGCAATTTGCGAACCATTCTGCACTTCTATGACGTTCATATATGCATTTCTCTCCTGTCATTCCCGTAGGACCAAACGATCGCTTTGCATATAAATTGCGAGGTTCAGTGTGGATGTTGACGGGTTCGCGAAGCTACTGCGAGACCGCGAAGAACCGTGCGATATAGCGAAGCCGAGTGTGGAAAAAGTCCAGGGTTAGCCGCGACGACTTGCCACCAAATAGTCCTCCAGGTCCTGTGGGAGGAACTTCGCGCGTCCAGGCAAGTCACGGTATGGGAGCTGACCAGAGGAAAGCCGGCTCTGAATGGCGCGGATTGACACGCCAAACAGGTTGGCTAGGTCTCGTGTTGAATACATCGGCTTAAGCGGGAGGTCTCGAAGCGCAAGTACTGCCTCGAGGAGCGGGTACTTAGGTGCCTTTCCCTCCACATCAATAAACCCCTCCTGTTCCCATGCAGAAATCCAGGAACGCAGATCGATCTCGTAGACTGCAGAGAACTGCAATGCCTCCCCCCAACAGGAGTCGTAAGACAGTCGCGTTCTCCTTTCTATTAATAACCGCAGGTATTCCTTCGCCCGCGTCTTGTTTGTCTGTGCGAGCCGCTGATAGCAATTCTCCCTGTATTGCACGTCTGGGCCGAATAATTCTAAATGGCCGGACTTTGATTGTCGGCCTTTCTGCTGTAGCTCCGCTCGGATGATGTGGGTCATCTCTTCGGTGCGTTTCTCGACGGCTTTGAAGACCTCGACGCCCTTCCTGTGCCTAGTGGCGTAAATCAAGTGAAAATTGAAGCAGTCCGAATCCGGATTCATCACGGGCAGCGAGCAAACGTAATCGAAGCCGCCTTCCCGTTTCACCAACTCGCAGTACTTATGCACGATTGCCAACTCCAGCTCCGGGCCCGACAATTCTCGTAGCGAAGGAAAATCGGCGCCCAGAAGGTCGCTGAAGTCAGTCTTGTTGTCTTTAATGAAGCGGGTGATAAACGGCGACATAAGATTGATAAGAACCTCGCCAGGGTTTAGTTGGAGGAGAGGCCGGATCTTTGAGATTCCCGCAAGCTGCCAGCCCTTCGGGTCGATGAAAATGAATGGAAATGTACCAGGGGTCGAACAATACCGGACGATATCTGGCAGTCTTTCGGTGAAATCCCAGTTGCGAGCGTGGACTCTCAATGAGGAAGTGTCGCTCCGCCTGGCGAAGGCTTCCAATTCTGCGAATGGTATCGGATCCTTCTCGATTAGGAGACACGCGAACTTGGGCAATTTCCCACGCTTTGCCAGTTCGCTCGCTGCCACTTGAAGTGTGTGAACAGCGATGCCGAATGATGTATCGCTAAGGTCCGCGGCGGACGATTTCCATGGACCTGCACAACAGTCAATGTACTTTAGATTCCTGGTCCTTCCGAGGATACGGGTCGCTGCTTCGAGATACAGCCGAAGGGCGTAATGTTTGATCTTAGATTGTTCGCGATCATCGTAGTTCGAATCCGTCTTGCTCATTTGGGTTCGGATTAGTTCAGTACCGGCAGTTCATCGTAAGTTACACCATCGAGTTTTCGGCCAGTTTCTTTCTTTCTCACGCCACCCCATTGCTTGAAGAAAAATGCCACGTCGGCCGCCCGGCACTGATCTTTGATGCGACTGACCCAATCGCTTTGCATCGGCCTAGCACCCGCACCGCTCTCGCCGCCTACAATGACCCACGAAATACCGCGGAGGTTTAGGGTGCCGAGCTCTTCTAACAACGGCTCGATTGAGAGAAAGCGAACTTTCGCGCGGGCTTTGCGAAGATGGACAATCCTAGGCTTCCCGTCCCTCTTGTTCTCCACACTCACCCCCCACCAGATATGTTTGCTGGTGGCGGCAAAGGCCAGTTTTGTATTCAAAAGCTGCGACATACGTTCAGAACGCTTCGTGAGAACTTGGAACGTGTGCCAATCAGCTTCCATCATGACTTTGGCCACGGACACGATGAATTCATCGGACACATCGGGATGGAATAGGTCGCTCATCGAATTAACGAAGATCTTCCTTGGCCGTTTCCATCTCAATGGCTCGTTTAGCTTCTCGGGGACGGTTCGCGGTTCGAACCCTTTCTCGTATGGGTGACCCGGAACGCCCTTGAAGCGTTCGGCAAACGTCTCCGCGTAGCAGTGCTTACACCCGGCGCTGACCTTGGTGCAGCCTCTGACCGGGTTCCATGTCGCGTCAGTCCATTCAATAGAAGACTTTTCTGACATATTCGCCCTTTATTCGCCCAACTAGAGACTCTATCACTGCACCGTGAAATGTGCAATGAGAATAGCAGGAAGCAGCAACTTCTTTCTGGCCTCCCAGACTCAGAGTCGTTTAGCTGCTAAAAGACACCGGTCCGGAGTTGGACCGATCAAGGGGGTTCGGGATGGGCCGCGCGTGAATGGGACCCTAGATTCAGGGTGGGAATGGGCCGCCGGCTCAACACATGATGGCTTTGTACGGCCCACCCGCCCGTCAGAGTGTTGGTTGCTTAGACGCACCCCAGCTATGGAGGAGTCCAGCTACCGATATTGCCTTCCCCCAAGGACCGCCTGCATCCATCTTCACATTGAGGAACGATTGTGGCGGATGCAAATCCTCGTTGATCAGGTGCGATATTTGAGCAATTCCGATCGGCGCCATATATGGGCTCGCGTTTGTAAGTTCGATGGCATAGACCTCAGTGGAACTTCCAACGTAATCCCTCAGTTCCTCGAAGGTACAACCCACCTTTGAGCCATATCGTTCCCATATCTCGTCAGGTGGACCGACGGTGATTTCGGACATCGTCACTTCTCCCATCAATGCGCCGAGCGGCTGTGTACCATACACCACAGCTTGTCGACCTTGCCACCGTCGGGAGAACTTCTTTCTGATTTCGACCTGCTTGATTCGCGTGAAGACACGCTCAGCGTAAGTTGGGCGCATGCTCAGCAGTATCTTGTCGGAGAGGGAGTAGCCCCCCGGGGAGAACCCTTGGAGCAAATGTAGTTTCTTTAGCGTCTGAGCCCACACCGTAGTTATTGGAGCAGAACAAAACAGCTCCTTTTCACCGTTGCGATATTGACAAGACGCCTGACTGGCAGCTGCGAATCCGAATGAGTTGAAGAATTCTGACTTCTCGTCCCAAAGGCTTTCCGGGAGTGTGAAGTATATATCCTTCACACTCTTTTGGTGGCGGGCTTGAAATGCCATTTGTGTGAAGATCATCTGCCCGAGAGCAAGATCGCGGAAGCCTTCGTGGATTCGGACGTGACAAAACTTAGTGTGTTCGCCCAGCTTCAAGATGGCCGTGGCAACCGGCTTCTGATTTTCGAATGCCAGATACGCGAAACGTTCACCTGTTCTCAAGCCAGGGAGCACTTTGTCGCTATACCACCGGTCAATGCCAGGGTACATCGATTCATTCTCAAGGAGTGATTCGTGGAGGATTCTCAAGTTGTCGGTTCGTTTTCGCGCTGCGTCGCGTCCCAATTGAACGATCTGGAACGGCGGGGCTTTAGGAAACAGATGACCGACCAGATCTGTTCTCGTCCGCTTCGACTGTGCCATCTTGGACCCCTTCCTGTAGTTTCAATCTTTCGGGCCAAGGTTGAAAGAACTTTGAAAGCTCGAGATTCTGATTTTCGTAAGGGGAAGGGGTTGGTTCCGGGGCATCCTGCGACATTCTGTAAAATGTCAGGTTTGCCATCCTTTCCCCGTCCGCAAGGCTAACGTTAACTTGATGTCCACGCACTTCAAAAATGAGCGGAGTTCCCTTGCCCTCTTTCCTGCGACGTCCGAACCAAGGATGGACAAAGCCTGCGTAGTGAATCCGCATTTCCCCTATTGTCTCATCGCTTGCCCGGCAATAAACGGCTATTCCTGGAGGGACGCTTATCCTCTCCTTAGACCTGAGAATATAGAACTCTTCTGAGGAAATCACCAGCCGCGACTTTTCGTCGGCTGGTCTTAGTTTCCAGTAGGTCGCTGGTGGGGCTGTTCCGCGTTTCTCCCCGTTTTCCGTCCAGAGGGCGATCGGAGGGCGCAGATCTTTCTTCGGATCGGGGTTGACCTGGGAATAAAACGCGGCCGCTTCGAGTCCGCCTATTTTTGTGTTCGAGATATCTACTGTCAGGCTTCCGTCGGACTTCTCGATCCCGCTATATACGGCTCGGAAAAGCTCCTTCCCCTCGACTTCGACGTTCTTGGGATCGCCATAGAATAGCCTCAACTGTGACAACGAGGTGTTCGGCTTTACCAGTACATTGAAAGTGATGGGTGTGATCTCCAGATACATATCGCCGCAACCGCATTCAAAGCACTTAGGGGCGAAGGATTCGTACGTATCCATACCGTCGACGATTAATCGAGCGAGAACGTCGACTCGGCCTACAGAACTCTTCGCTGTTGCTTGCCCGTGGAATCCGAGCCCCGCAAGTTGCTTCCCTAGTCGCTCCCGCAGCTTGAACACATATGTGTGTTTGGCTTCAAGGTGAAATACACCGTTCTCATCTGGCTCGAAATCAGCTGCCAGATGAGGTTGCTTCAGAAAATAGCTATAAGGGGCCGTGCCTGAAGGTTTTACCGAGCCCCTCAGCATTTGGTATGCCTTATTAGTCAGGTACAGATCGACCGAGGATTCATCCAAAAGGTTCTGATTGAAAGGCACGCCAAGCGAGAATAGCTCTCGGTCACAAAGCTCCTTCATCTGCTCCCGGTTTAGAACTCCCGGAATCCAATCGTCCCATGGATCTTGCATTCAATACTCTCCATAATGCATATGGAATTGTGCAAATCGTACGCGGGGCGATCCCTTTCCACAAGGCCAAAATCGTATTAGGGCACAGCTGTAGGTTATGAACGTCGATAGCTGACAGCTCAGCATCTGCATGGGGCCATTTCAGGTTGCGTGCCGCCGAACCTGATGGAGGCAGGTAGGAAGATTGATAGGTGCTGACGTAGGTGCTGAACCCAATTCTGCGGGCCTTGTGGGTGCTTTTTAGTGCTTATGAAGTCGAATGCTGTCCAATCTTTTCAATGAGTTACGTGCACTTGTCAGAATGGCATGGAAGAGGTCGTCGGTTCGATCCCGACCAGGTCCACCAATTACTTGTTGATTTTGAGCAGCTTCTGGCGTCCATTCGGCAGCCTCTCGTTGCTCCGGAGGGTGCTGAAGTTTTGTTGCCTCCGTCGGCAGCATCATCTCAACCACCTTCGAGTTCGCTTCCCGTTTTTGCCCGGATACGGCACGGGTATAGATATCGAGCGTCGTCCGGCAACTCGCATGCCGCAACAATTCCTGCGCCACTTTTATGTCGACGCCCAGTGCTCGCAGATTCGTCGCCAGCGAATGGCCAGCCGATTTGTTTGCCCACAATGCCGGCCCGTGCCAGTGCAGGCCGAAAACTCTTCTGAAGCAGGCTATCCGGGCTCAGAGGTCTCTTTGCCTTTGAGCCGGATCGAAGGGAAGAGAAGATCCGCGTCCGTAGCGTAAGGGGACTTCGCCCCACCATCCTCTGATCCCAGGTCACTTCCGTTCCGCCCACCGCACACTACAGACCTGTGCCCACGGTCACATACAGCCGTATTCGCCAACCCATATCAATTAGATCGGCGCTCGCGGTGCAGCAACCGCTCTATCAGGCCCAGTCATTCGGAAGGACATTTCCTCGATGAATCGCTTCAAAGACACAGGCCATCTCCTCCGATTCGTCGCACTCTTCGTCATGGCCTTTGTGGCGTTTCTCATCATTCGCCACTTCGTCGTGCCCAAGTCCTTCGGCGAGTATGGCCACTATCGGGGTGCCGCTATCGGCGAGATCGCCGCCCGTCCCGTTCGCTTCGCCGGCCACCAAACCTGCGAAACCTGCCACGCCGACATCCTCGCCACCAAGGCGCCGGGCAAGCACGCCAACGTCAACTGCGAGGCCTGCCACGGACCTCTGGCGAGACACGCCGACGACCCTTCCATCACACCGCCCAAACTCGACACCGCCGTCCTCTGCATTCGCTGCCACGCGGCCAGCGCCGCCAAGCCAAAGAACTTCCCGCAAGTCGACGCCGACCAGCACGCCGGCGGCGTTCCCTGCGAAACCTGCCACAAGCCGCATGACCCGGCCCTCGCTGATGGAGGTGCAAAATGAACATCGACCGACGCCATTTCCTCATCATGCTGCCAGCCGCAGCCGTCGCCTGGAAGTACGTACTCGCCGGAACTCCTGAAGACTCCCCCAACTACAAGATGTCCGATCACTGGTGGAGCATGCTCATCGACATTCCCAAGTGCATCGGCTGCGGCAACTGCGTACGCGCCTGCGCCGCCGAGAACGACGTCCCCGACGGCCACTTCCGCACCTGGGTCGAGCGCTACCACGTCACCGACTACGACATGGTAAACCCCGAGGTCATCTCGCCCGATGGCGGCAAGGAAGGCTTCCCCGCCGTCGCAGAAGACGCCGGCAAATACTTCTTTGTCCCCAAGATGTGCAACCACTGCGCGGACTCGCCTTGTACTCAAGTTTGTCCCGTCGGCGCTACGTTCGTCGCCCCCGACGGCGTCGTGCTCGTCGACCAGACCTACTGCCTCGGCTGTGCGTACTGCGTGCAGGCCTGCCCTTACGGCTGCCGCTACATTCATCCTGAGAAGCGTGTAGCCGACAAGTGCACGCTCTGCTATCACCGCATCACCAAGGGTCTCACCACCGCGTGCGCAGAGAACTGCCCCACCGGCGCGCGCCAACTGTGCGACCTCAAGGACCCCAACGACCCCATCCACGCCTTCCTGAAGACCCATCACGTTCAAGTGCTGAAGCCGCAAATGGCCACCGGCGCAAAAGTCTTCTACAACGAACTGGATGGATCAGTCCGCTAAGCGACCAAGAAAACGGAGAACGAAATGACTGGCGTTGAAGGCTACATGTATCCGAACGAGATCAACCTTATCTGGAGCGTGTTGATCGTTCTCTATCCCTACATCACCGGCCTCGTCGCCGGCGCATTCATCCTCGCGTCGCTGGTTCGCATCTTCAACGTCAAGGCCGTCGCGCCCACCTACCGACTCGCGCTGCTCACCGCACTGTCCTTCCTCATCGTTGCGCCGTTGCCGCTGCAACTCCATCTCGGCCACCCCGAGCGCTCGCCCGAGATGTACTTCACTCCCCACAGCACCTCCGCCATGGCCATGTTCGGCTTCGTCTACCTCTGGTACCTAATGGCCGTGCTGGTCTTCGAAATCTGGCTCGACTACCGTCACGAGATCGTCCTGCTGTCACACTCCAGCAAGGGGCTGTTGCGCCTGATCTACAAGATCATGACGCTCGGCTCCGACAACATCAGCCCGCGCGCTCTCGCCATCGACCACAAAGTCAGTTGGATCGTCACCCTCATCGGCATTCCCTCCGCCTTCATCCTGCACGGATACGTTGGCTTCATCTTCGGCTCCATCAAAGCCAACCCCTGGTGGAACTCGCCGCTCATGCCCGTAGTCTTCATCTTCTCCGCCATGGTCTCCGGCATCGCCGCGGTCATGCTGCTCTATATGGTCACCACCAAGTGGCGCAAGCTGCCCATCGACATGCCCTGCGTCGACACCACCGCGATGTACCTCTTCTACATCTTCATCATCGACTTCAGCCTGGAAATGCTCGACCTCATCCACCGCATCTACGAGGCCGACGAGAGCTTCCGCAGCCTCAACTTTATGGTGCACACCAAGCTCTACTTCTCGCAGATCATACTCCAGCTATTGGTCGGCACCCTGACCCCAATCATTCTGCTCGGCATCGTTCAGGTCACCAAGCTCCCCGCCATCGTCCGCCTCCGCATCTACGTCGTCGCCGGCTGCCTCGTCCAGATCGGCATCTTCTCCATGCGCTGGAACGTCGTCATCGGGGGCCAACTTTTCTCCAAGAGCTTCCTCGGATACACCACCTACAAGATGAGTCTCGTCACCAAGGAGGGATTGCTTGCGGCAATCGTTCTCAGCATTCTTCCTCTCATCATTCTGGCGGTGCTGGTAAAACTGCTGCCTCCGTGGCCCGACAAGGAGCTCGACTACGTCGAAGCCGCCGCCACGCCCGCGGCCTAGACGATCGCACCACAAGCGGGTTGCACGATGGACGAACTACCCGAAGTCCTAACCCGGTTCGCCACTCGGCTCGAAGCTCTCGAGACCCGCGTCGCCCTCCTCGAGCATCCGTCCGACGCAGCCGCTCGGCCCGCGCCGGCACCGTTGGAACTCCCTCCCACATACATCGGCTCGTCTTCCCTCGCGCAGTCCGGAGCAACCTTCGCCGTGCTTGGCCGTGCCATGCTCGGCATGGCCGGCGCCTATCTTCTCCGCGCCGTCGCCGAATCCGGCTCGTTCCCCAAACTGGCCGCCGTAGCTCTCGCCATCGCCTACGCACTCGCCTGGCTCATCTGGGCCGCGCGCGTTCCCATCGCAGAGTGGTTCGCCGCCACCACCTACTCCGGCACGTCCGCCCTCATCCTCGCGCCCATGCTTTGGGAGCTCACACTCCGCTTCAAGGTTCTCTCGCCCACTGTCGCCGCCGTTCTGTTGGCCGGGTTCCTATGTACCGCCCACACACTTGCGTGGAAACGCAATCTCACCTCCATCGTGTGGATCGCCGACCTCGCCACCGCCGTCGCCGCGATCACCCTGCTGATCGCCACACGCGACCTAGAGCCCTTCCTCGCCGTGCTCCTCCTCATGGCCTTCCTCAGCGAGGCCGCCGCCTGCCGCAACCGCTGGCTCGGTGTCCGCCTCATCGTCGCCTTCGCCGCCGATCTCGCAGCGTGGGTCCTCATGTACATCTACTCGTACCCGGACCGCAATCTCGCTGACTACGCCAACCTCACCACCGCCGCACTCCTCGCTCCCGCCATCGCTCTGTTCCTTATCTACGGAATCAGCGTCGCGCTGCGCACCATCCTGCTTGGCCGTGAGATTACACTCTTTGAAACCGCCCAGGCGATCGTCGCCTTCCTGCTCGCCGCCTATGCTGCGATTCACTTCGCACCTGCCCTTGGCGCGCCCCTCTTTGGAACGTTCTGCCTCTCGCTCTCTATCGTCCTCTACGCAACCGTCTTCGTCTTTCGCGGGATCTACGGTCCCCGCAACGTCCGTGTATACGCCACTTGGAGCGTGGCCCTCTTCCTGCTCGGCAGCTTCGTCTGTCTTCCCCCGCTTTGGCTCGCATCCAGCCTGGGTGGAGCTGCCATCCTGGCTACGTCGAGTGGCGTTAACCTGTCCCGCCTGGGCCTCGCTTTCCACGGCCTCATTTATCTATGTGCAGCCGCCTTCGCCTCTGGATTCTTGCAGTATTTCTCCCACGCAGTCACCGGCGCATTTCCCGCACCGCCCGAGGCAGTCGCCTGGGCCACCGCCGCCGCCGCCATCCTTTGCTATGCCATCGGCGGCCAAATCGAGAACACCGGCTGGAAGTCGCAGCTCTTCCACACACTCTCCGCCGCTCTGGCCGTGGGCTCCGCGGCAGCCGTTCTCGTCTCAGCCCTCGTCTGGCTCACCACAACTGTCATCACACCCGGCGCACCCCACGTCGCCGTCCTCCGCACGCTCACTGCCTGCGCCCTTGCGCTCGCTCTCGCCTGGCTTGGTCCCCGCTGGCGTCGCACCGAACTCGTCTGGCTCGCCTACGCGACCCTCGCCGCCATCGCCGCCAAACTACTCTTCGAAGACCTCCGCCAGGGCCGTCCCGAGTTCATCGCCGTATCCATCTTCCTCTACGCCATGACTCTCATCCTTGTTCCTCGACTCGCGCGGAGATCGTCCGCGCGGCTGCCCGAGTCTCCAACCTACGGATGATTCGCAATATAGCGCTTGGTACCCGGCCCCGATCATCCGACCTTCGTGTGACAAGAAAAACCGGTAGTGATAGGCGGCTCTGGCTGGGGCGTAAGCAAGGCACCAACTAAGACCAAGTCGGAAGAACAGTTATCGACCTCAAGCGATCCTCGCGAGGAGTTTAGCGTCGACTTCCACTATGCAGGTATCGCAGGTTTGGATCGGTCCAAGCTGGGGATGATAACAACGCTGCGGTACGTCGATTCTGCAGCGGTTGATCAGGTCAATCAGACGCTCTCCAGGCTGCATTGCCTGTGGCCTGCCATCAATGGTGGTTGTCATAGGCTGTCCACCCTCCGCGATTGATTTTGGATGGTATTCCATAGGACAGCGATGCGTAAAGCAGCCGGATGGGTGATCGGAGGGCGGGATGGCGCAGCCGCTAGACTTGGGTTGAAGCGGACTACTCTTATCTATAAGATGCAGAGGCATCGAACCTCCGCTTCTGGCGCTTCGGGCATCCAACCCATTACGCTTCGGGCATCCAACCCATTAAATGAGCGTCCCGTATGGAGAAGAGGATGCGATCATGAAAGGATCTCCCGTGCTGGAACTATCCGAACCTACAGTTGAATCTACGGGGCAGACAACTGTCGAGAAAGTCACGGGGCGGACATCGCACCAGATACTGGACAACCTTGCGATTGAAGAGCCTATCGAGATCCAACTCACCTATGGGCCATCCAGTTCGCGTGCCACGCGATCGATCTTGGTCACGATGCGAACCCCGGGCAACGACTTCGATCTTGCAGCCGGCTTTCTCATGACCGAGGGAGTGATCCGGGACGCGAATGACATCGACCAGATTGCTTACGCGGGACAGCTCTCCAATGAGGAACAGTCGTCCCCTCAGACGATGAGTGCGCTCAAGCTGGGCTCCAGGCAGAATATCGTTCGAGTAGACCTGGCAACCGATATTGCGGTAAGCCTGGCCACTCTTCAACGCAACTTCTATACAACCTCGAGCTGCGGCATCTGCGGCAAAGCATCGCTTCTCGCCTTGCGCGCGGTCTGTCCACCGCGTGCGGCGAGCAGTTTCCGAATGAAGGCACACGTGCTCTACAGTCTCCCCAGTCGCCTCCGTGCATCGCAGGGAGTCTTCGATCGCACAGGAGGACTGCAAGGTGCGGGACTCTTCGACTCAAATGTAAAACTGCTGGCGCTTCGCGAAGATGTGGGTCGCCACAACGCAGTGGATAAGCTAATTGGCTACGAATCTCTTGCCGGCCGCACACCTCTGCGAGACCGCTTGTTGTTGCCATCCGGACGCGCCAGCTTTGAGTTGTTACAGAAAGCGCTGATGGGTGGAGTTCCGATGGTAGCAGCCGTCGGAGTCCCATCAAGCCTTGCAGTACAGGTCGCAAAGGAGTTCGACATTGCGCTCGTGGGGTTCCTGCGCGATGATCACTTCAATATCTATCATGGCCGCAACCGCATCGGCGGCTATACACGAACATCGATAGGAGCCACGGAATGAAGCTACGAATTAAGGGGAATTCTCTGCGCTTGAGAGTGTCACGGTCCGAGCTAGCCAGACTTTTAGCAGGGGAATGCGTGGAAGAGACAATCCATTTCGCGCCAGAGGCCGGCGCGGCGTTCACCTATGCCTTACAGCAGGAGCCATCGGCGAAGAGTCCTACCGTGCACTACGCAGAGAGCAGAGTGTCGGTTCTACTGCCGGCCGATCAGGTGTATGTGTGGGGTGTAACGGAGCAGATTGGAATCGCCGAAGAGATCAGCTTAGGAACCCTCGGGTCGCTCGCCCTCCTGATCGAAAAGGATTTCGCATGCCTCGATCGAAGCGATGAAGACAATCAGGACGCCTTCCCAAATCCACATGCCGGTGCAACCTGCTAGCCCGGTCGCAGCCCGCCCTCAGCGTGAGCGCTGAGTCAGTGCCGTTCGATCTTGAGTTACGCCGACGCGCTGCATGAGGTTGGCAAAGCGCGGATCTTTTCGTAATACGTCCAGACAAGGATCGATCCTGAGGTTTGTGAGTCCCTCGCTATGCGCCAAATATGCGCTTTGCAGCCATTTGAAAGCGTTGCTTTTGTCGCCCAATCCAGCGTAGACAAGGGCGATTTCATACTCGCCCACACCATCTCGCCGTACGTGTTCTTCCAGTCGTGAAATTGTCTTGTGTGCTGCGTCGATCTGGCCGGCGCGCGCATACGCGTTGCCCAAGTGCCCAAGCGCATGCGCGTTGTCGCCGTTCTTTTGGAACTCGGCTACGGCCTCCGCATACTTTCCCCTCTCCGCGTAGATATCGCCGAGAAGAAAGTGGTTTTCGGGGACGTTGACGTCCAGTGCTTGAGCCTTTCCCATCAACGCAAGGGCTTGATCATATTGGCGGGAGAAATAATAGATGAACCCTGCGATGCGAAATGAACGTGCGGATACAGGATCCAGTTCCAGACCCCGGTTCGCTTCGGCAACCGCTTCCGACAAGCGGCCTATCCTCCCCAAGTAGATCGCGTATTTTTCATGGGCCAGGACCGAGTTTGGATTGAGTTCCTTCGCACGACGAAACTCCACGTCCGCGGTTTCCCAGTCCCAATCCAAATCCATCGTGGCATTGGCAAGTTCGATGTGGCCTTCGGCCAGCGAGTCATCCAACTCGATGGCCCTGAATGCTTCACTTTTCTGCTTTGAAAATGCTTTGGTATACGGCAAAAGGCCCGATTCACCCATCCAGCCATAACAATCCGCCAACGCGGCATGAGCTTGTGCCGAGTTGGGATCTGCCTCAATCGCCCTTTGAAGGAATTGAATAGCATCCACAAAGTTGCCCGAATTGGTGCGGAGTTTGCCTTGTAAATACAGGTCCTGGGCGGCCGGATTGACGGGCCGCGATCGGCTCAATCGCGCTTGCTCCTGCGGTGTGACATTGATGCTGACCTCATCCGCAATGGCTTGTGCCAATTCTCCCTGCATCGCCAGAACACTCGTAGTGTCCCGTGCATAGGTCCGGGACCAGACACGATGGTCGGTCCGGGCGTCAATCAACTGAGCCGTGATGCGTACTTGGCTTCCGTCGCGCAGTACTGCCCCCTCCACAACGGCTTCAACCCCAAGTTCACGAGCAATGTCGGGCAAATTCTTTTTGGTGCCTTTGTAGCTCATTGCCGAAGTTCTGGAAATAACGCGAAGCGCGGAGACCTGGCCGAGATCGGCGATCAACTCTTCCGTCATTCCGTCGGCGAAGTAATCCTGCCGTGGATCACCAGAGAGGTTCTCAAGCGGGAGAACCACGATGGAACGGATTTCTGCCGGCGGCTCCGAATCCCCGTGCCGCCCCTTGAGCAACTGGTAGCCGATCACCGACCCGAGAGCAACGAGTCCCAGTGCACCCCCCGCGACTGGAAGCACCCAACGGCGGAAACCCTTCGCCGCCGAACGGGGTGCCACCGGAACATTCGGGGGCGCGGCGCTATCATCATCCGTTGCAGTGGTTTGCTCGGTGGAAACGGGAGAAGCCGGCGCAGGTTGCGCCACCGACTTAAACGCCGCTGGCGCAAAAGTGAATGTTGGCACATAGGAACCTCTAGGCAGTTCAATTCGAACTGAGGGGTTCCCCTTGCAAGTGAAATAATACTGGGCCAGCTTCTTGCGGACCTCACTGGCCTTGACCCGCACAACAGAGTCATTCGCGGTATCGTATCCCACCGGACGGCCAAACATCTCCGCGCCAATCATTCGCTCACGCAAGGCATCCACATCGCCTTGCAGAGCATGCTCCACGACCAGTCTGAGAAAATCCTGGGCCCGTTCGCTTCCAGCGAAAGCACTGCTCGCCAGTACCTCTTCCAGATGAAGACGCACTAAGTCGATTCGCTTTGAACTGAGTTGCTCAAGCTTGCGTGCAGAAAGCGCGCGTGCAGAAGAGGTAGTCATCCAGGGCCATTTCCTTACGGGTGCCCACTGTAGCACACCATGGCAAGCAGGGCTAGGATATTGTCGAAAGCAACAAACGTGCCAGAAGAGATCATATTGAAAAACAAAAACTTAGATACGCGTAACACGCAGGCAAACAGGAACACACATTGCGGGCTGGGCGTTCTGGTGGTCAAATTGAAAACTTGCTCTCCTCAGAGAAATCCTGAGTGCCGACGGTCCATCGGTTCTCATCCGCCGGATGACCAGATCGGCTTCAGCGGCGGGGTGAACATTGCCCTCCGGCTCTGGACTCCCGAAAGAAACCTCTGGTGCCTTCTGCTTTTGGTTCTTGTCTTGGCGCCCACATCGGGGTCGTCTGCACGAGAGCCTCCGGGTAAGGGCAGCACGCCCCCGCAGTGCAGCGCCGGAGCGACTGGGAACCATGTAAAGCGACCTCAAAGCGGCATGGCGAACGGGGGCCCATAAGACGCCGGTTTCGATTGCGAGCACCGGCCAATCACTGCCGGAGCATTCGTCAAGACTGGATCTATCGCTTTTCAGAACATAGCTGCGAAGGCGAGACTGACCCGCCGGAGTCACCACTCGGGCACCCCGGAAAAGCGGCTCATTTGGGAAGCCAAAGGTCCGGGCGTATGTTTGCCGGACTAAGGCAACGCCGGATGGTTGGACCTCTACCTCGTGAGCGGAACCACCCGCGACGCTTTGGACGGCAAAGTCACTTCGCCCCATTCGGCCCTCTTTCATAACAATCAACAATAGCACCTTCACCGACGTGAAGGAAAAGGCGGGGCGTAGCCGACGATCGGTGGGGTACGGCAGCGCGGTGGGCGACCATGGCAACGGCGGGTGGCCGGACCTCTACATACCCAATTCACGGAAAAGACCCGCCTTCTCCATAACAACCGCGATAGTACGTGTACCCACATGGGTAAATGAATGGCGTTACCGCGGGTACCACCGATGCTGGAAAAGTGGAGATTCACCGGCCCAGTGGGCGGATTGAAAAGCTTACACTGACAACGGCGGACCGAATCGTTACCTTTGTACCGTTCGCCCCTCCGCCAGTAAGCATAGACGAAACCTGACGGGCGAGTTCATCATTTCATCACAGCAGCGCAACGCAGGAGCAAGGAGTACCACAATGGGAATAAGGGCATTTGGGAAGATGGCGGCGGCCGCGACCCTCTCGGCGGCGATGATATTCGTCCCTGGGGCGGCTCCGGCGCAACAAAACAATATTGTGCTGAAACCGGCGGATCTGCAGAAGCTATTGCCGCCGAGCGTGTATTACCGCGGACAATCGGCAACTACCCAGTTGCGGAACTCTGGCGGAGTGAAGTTCGCCGATGGTTTTTACGTGCTGGCGACTCTGGTGGACACAAGCGGTTACGCGACCGATGTGGCCGCAAAGTACCAAGCCTACTTTATCGCCGAGGTTCCGATCGAAATAGGCGGCAAGGAGCTGCCCGCGGGCGTCTACGGTGTCGGGTTTGTCGCCGGCAGCGAGTTTGTCGTGACCGATGTCGGTGGACATGACGTGCTTACTGTGGCTTCCGGCGAAGATGCGGATCTGAAGCGCCCTATGCCGCTGCAAGTGTTGGCCGGCCCAGGTGACAGCGGCTTTCGTCTCTATGCCGGACGCCGGTTTGTGAGTTTCAGACGATAGAGCTCGCGGTTGCCGGATACGATTGATTTGGGGAAGGAGTTACTCGTCTCCAATTCACTGCGCGAGCGGTTCGCCCGTAGCCTTGAAGGCCATTCCGGAAACCGCGCTCCCCGACGCCAGCACATTCCTCACCCGCTCAGGATCTGCTGCGCTGCGAGCTTCAGCCTGTCGCAGCAAGCGCAGGGCCGCCGCCGGCGCGGTCGCGTCCGGTAGCCGAAAGATCCATGGAATATTCGCCGATGTGAGCGACTTGTCGTTGCTGAGAGCGATGACCGGGATAAAGGTTTTTAGGGCCAGCTGTTCCGAAAGGTGGCTGGCATCGCGGCCCAGAGCCACAATTGCCAGCGGATGCTCCTCCGTCAGGGCGTGAACCAATTGCGTCACGGCCCCACCCCAATTCTGCGCGCTTTCGATCGGCAGGACGGCCCATGTCCGCCCGTCGGCCGACGCCGTGCGCAGCTCCGCCGCCATTTGCGGCGACCCTGCAATCTCGACCGCCGCTGGCCCAAAGAGAATTACGCGCACCGGGCCCGGCGGGAGATTCGTGTCGTGCGGACCCACATAGCTCACCCCACCCTCGCCCACCCGCGCGTATGGTATCGGTTGCGCGGAAGGCTGCTGGGGCGTGGGCGGCGCCTGTCCGATGGTGGGCGGCTTGTGCGCGGCCGGCTGCTGCGACATTCTGGCGAGGCGGTAGGTAATCGCTCCGTTATGCACAGAGCCCAAATACATCGGTGAGACATTCTTCTGGTTGGGGTCGAAGACCATGTGTCCCGTTACCCCGTCGTACTGCCCGATATTGTCGAGCGCGTCCTGAATGCGGACACGGTTGAGTCCAGCCTTGCAGATGGAGTCGAGCAACATGTTCATAGCGTCGTATGCCAGGGAAGCAAACTGCTCCGGCTGCTCCTGGAACCGTTCCTCGAAGCGGCGATTGAAATCGAGCCAGTGGGGATCATTGCGGTTGGGGTCGTATGGAGAGGCCGCCTCAAAGCCCTCCGCAGCTGACCCGGCCTGGGCCAGCAACGCCGGCCCCAGCGTACGGTAGGAGCCGAAGACGCGCTGTTTCATGCCCACGGCGCGCATCTGCTTCAAAATCGCGGCGGCCGGGATCTCATCGGTCCAGAGGACGATTGCGTCGGCATGCGCTTCTTCGATCACGTGCAACTGCCGCGTGTAGTCGGTATCGCCGGCCATGAATTTCTGTTCGACGACCACCGGGTGGCCCAGGCGCCGCGAGGCATCACGGAACTTGGGCACCCCCAAGCGGCCGTAGCGGTTGTTGATGCGCAGAATCGCCACGCGTTTGAGGCCGAGCTCGCTATAAATGCGGCGCGCCAGTGTATAGCCCTGCACGCGATCGTCCTGCAGGTCGGTGAAATACCAGGGAATCGATGTCTCGGGAATGGTCGGATCGGTCGAGGCCGAGTTGACGATGGGAATCTCGGCTTTCAGCGCCAGTCGCAAAATGATGTGAGTCGACTCGGAGCTAATGGAGCCGAAGATCGCCCAGTCCTTGTCGTCGTAGATCATCTTGACCGCTTCGTCCGACGCCGAGCCCCAGATGGCGGAATCGGTAGGCCGGTCATCGCCCGAGACCGCGTGCGCCTGCCAGTTGTTGTAGTCCTCGTGCTCGATCAATCGAAACGGCTTGCCGCCGTAGCCGCCACGGGCGTTCGCCTCTTCCACGGCTAACTGAGCGCCATGCAGCATGCGCAGACCGAAAACTTTATCCGGGTCGTGCTCCTGGATTGGCCCCAGAAAGCCGATACGTACCTCGCTCAGGTTTTGGGGCGCAGGCACATCGCGCCCCCAGCCGGTGTAGATGGTGGGTTGGGTGTAGTTGAGGTTGTAGGGCTTCACAAACTTCGAGTACGGCCTCATATCCTCCGGCTCGCCTGCATAAGGTTCAACCACGCGGTCCTTTGCCGGACCCGGCGGGTGCGCTCCGCACTCGCACACGTGTGCCGCGGGGCTCGTTTCCTGACCCTGGGTCGTGCTCGAATTCTGACCTGCGGCTAACGCCGCGCCACCCGCGGCCAAAAAGCAGGCCACGACCATCCACCATTGGTTGCGCATTTCCGCTACTCCTGGCCCGCTGCGGCCTTATCTGTGCGAAACATAGCGATTGCCTCGATCTCGATGAGAAGCTCAGGCCGGCAGAGAATGGCCTGAATGCCGGTCGACGCCGGCAATGGATCGAGATCCTGCTGCTGGAAGAACGCCGTGCGCTCTTCGTTAAAGGCCTCGTAGTCGCGCTCGATGTCGCGCAGGTAGCAGGTTGTGCGCACGATGTCGTGCCAGGTGCATCCCTCGCTGGCGAGCAAGCCAGTGATGTTGTCGAGCGTACGCCGCATCTGGGCGCGAAAGTCGCCGATGTGAATGCTGCGGCCCTGCTCGTCGATCGAGGCCGTGCCGGAGATGAGCAGGATGGAAACCCCGCCCAGGTCGATCCTCATGCCGCGCGAGAACGAGCTCGGCTTGGCATAGGCGTAGGCCTCGTTGAGGACGCCGTGGTTGGTTATAGCACGCTTTTCGATGGGCGCATGTGCGATGGTCTCAAGAATTTCCGCGAATCCGTTCATGGTGAAGCTCCTTATCGTTATCGTTGCAAGATTCCGTGGCTCAACCCCCCGGCTGTCGCGACCCAAATATCGCCGCCCTGTAAGTCGATGCCCAGAATATAGTTGTTGGCCGGCGCGGTGGTCACAGGTACCGCCGTCACATTGCCCGTGGCATTGCGCACAGTCATCTGCGGCTCGCCGGTGACCAGCGATGGAGTGTACACGGCCCAATTGGCGCCGTCGTAGTAGGCCAGCCCCTTGTCGGTACAGAACCACGCATGGTTGGCGTCCACGCTCTTCACGTAGTTGGTGAAGTTCGAGGGCAATCCACTGTCCTTGGTCAAGAAGTTTTGCCAGTAGCGGCCGTCATAGCGGCTATCGCCGAAATAGGTCGAAGCCCACACGATCTTGTCCACATAGCTGACCGAGGAGACGACATTGTGAATCAGCCCCTGGTTCTTGAAGAGCACCATTTCGGTCTCGCGGTCGGGATCTTCGTACTTGTCCCAGTTGCCGGTCTTCTGGGTGTACTCCATGAGCCCGCTGCCCCACACGGCAAAATATACTTTGTCGGGCGCGGCGGAAACGCCATAGACCCAGATCTCCTCCATGGGTGTATTGCGCTCGTTATAGAGCGTCCATTGGACGGTGCTCAAATTCAAGCGGCAGGCCCCGGCGGCCGTAGCCACCCAAACGTTTTCACCTTCCACCGACACGCCGTAGACCACGTTGTTGCTCAATCCCGAGTTCAATTGCGTGAAGGTGTCGATGCGACCGCCCGAGATGCGGCTCAGGCCACCCATGGTCCCAGCCCACACGTCGCCAGTCCGCTTGTCCAGTGAAAGCGAGAGCACCGCCTGATGGGCGAGCCCGTCCTTCGTGTTGTATGTCTTCCATTTGCCGTTCTCGTAAAGCCCCAGCCCATTGTCGGTGCCGGCCCAGACACGGTTCCCATCCACCAGTACGCAGTACACATGATTGTCTGGGAGTCCATTGGCGATGGTGTAATTCACAAAGCGGTAACGCGGCATATTGGGCGGCGCTGCAACCGCAAGCATGGTTGTCGCGATGAACACTGCGGTCACCCAGAGTTTGTTGATTGCGTGCCTCACTGTCGCGCTCCTCTCATCGGCTTCTCAAGTACTCGATCAAGTCGTTCAGTTGATCTTTGGTCAGGTCGTTTGTGCGGCCGTGCCGGTCGTGCGGGTTGTAGATGGTCCAAATCTCCTCGAGGGTGGCCGCCGAACCGTCGTGCAGGTAGGGCGCCGTGAGCGCAATGTCGGTCAACTGCGGAGTGTCGAACAATCCCGAATCGTCGGTCGCCTTCTTTGTTCCAACGTCAAAGGATCGCTTGTTCGTGCCCAGATCTCCGCTGTGGCAGTAGGAGCAACGGCTCGCCTCTGGGATCGGCTTGCCGAAGTTGTCCGCTGTCCGATTGAAGATGACTTTGCCGCGCGCCTGGTCCGGCGTCAGCTCGTATCCCGGCAGATGCGAGCGGTTGGGCCTGGCCGGCAAACTGCGAACGTAGGCCACCAGATCGGTCAGCGTCAGATCGTCGTAGTTTTCCGAGCGCCAGAAGTACTTTTCCGTGCGCGGTCCGCATTCAGTCGGGAGGTCGGGATTACCGCCGTTCCATTTGTAAGGTGCGGTGTCCTTGATGTCTTCGAGGGTCCGGTTGTCGAGGATATCGCGTCCCAGACCGTCCGGCTCCAGGTCCCATTGCAGGCCGTCGAATGTGGAGTCGATGTGGCAATTGGCGCATCCGATGCCGCCGTGAAAGGATTGGCGCGCGGTATAGAAGGTCTGCTCGCCGTGCCGCAGTACCGAAACCTCCTTGGGGCCGGCCAGTGCCACGGTCGAGACCAGGCGGTCGGTGCGCGTGTCGATGACGCTAATGGTGTCATCGAGCCGGTTGGCCACCACTAGCCGGCGGCCGTTGGGGCTGAGCGCCACGCCGCGCGGATCGTGTCCTACCGGAATGCGCGTTACCACGTAATTGGAGCTGGCGGAAAGATCGTAGGCCGGCCCACCGTGGGTCTGGACATAATGCAGCAGCCGCGGCAGATCAATCGCGACCACTAACTCCGAGCCGCCGCTAGTGACATAGATACGAGAGTTGTCCGGAGTGATAGCCACGCCGAAGGGCCGCGCGGCATAGCGATCCAATTCGTCCAGCGGCACCTCGACCGGCTTGTTGCCCACCCGGGGGCCAAACAGCGTTAGTGTGTCCTGCATGGCCGCGCCGTGCTCAACCGCCGTGAGCGGCACCAGATTCTTGGGATGTAGCGCGGCCACCACGCCTAGCCGGCCATCAGCAGAGGTGGCGACATGAAAGACTCCCGCAATGCCTCTGAGCGGAATGCGATCAACCATTTCTGCCCTGGCGGCATCGACGACAGAAATCTCCGACTCTGGAGAGGTGCGGTGGGGCGTCGCGTTGGGGTAGATATGGGTGACGTAGAGCCGGCTTCGGTCCGGAGAAGGCGTGATGTAGCTGGCACCGCGTCCGGCCACCAGTTGCTTTTCTCGCGCGCCGGTCTGCGCATTGAGCACTGCGATGTCGTTGCTGATGCGGTTGGCCACAAAGAGCCGTCTTCCCTGACGGTCTTCGACTACGCTGGATGGCTCCGCGCCCACCGGCCATGTGGCCGCCACGTTCAGGGCACGCGTATCAATCACGGATAGCGTGTCGTCCCAGGAGTTGGCCACGAACAGCCGCGTTGCGTCCGGCGACAGAGAGAAACCGCGCGGCTGGTGGCCCACCGGTATGTTCTTGATGACCGCGTAGGTGACCCCATCCAGCACCCGGACCTCGTCGCTCTGGCTGCAGAGCACGTAGAGACGCGCTCCGTCGGGAGAAAAAAGAAGCTCCAGCGGAGAAGCATAGACCAGATGTTCGCCGGTCCTGCCGGTCGCGGCCGCGCGGACTGCCCCGGCGGTCGAGAGCTCGAGGCAAAGCAGCACCACGCCAAACGCGAAGAGGCACACGGGCAGACAGGCCTGTACGCGATTGCTCCGCTTCACGCGCCTCATCGGGGTTTCCTTTCTCCCGGTTCCTGCACGGTCAGCACACGATCGGTGGGCTGCGCTTCCAGCGTCTGTACCATCCCGCTTGGCCACCGAACTATAAGTTTGTCGACGACCGTCGCCGCTCCCAGGCCGAAATGCAGACGGCCTTCGTTTTGCGAGAGATAGCCCGAACTCGCGACCCGCTCCGCGGTTTGGAGCTTGCCTGCGGTGTAGAGGGAAATGCGCGCGCCAATGCCGTCGCGATTGCTCTTGGTGCCGATGAGTCTGATTTCAACCCAATGCCCGGTGTTGATGGAAACATTGCGCAGCAGCGTTCCCTGGGCGCCGAGATTCACTACGAATGCATCGACCTTGCCGTCGTTGTCGTAGTCGGCAAAGCAGGCCCCGCGCGCCACGGACCGCACGCTCAACACCGGACCGGCTTGGCGCGAGACATCGGCAAACTTGCCGTTGCCGAGCCCACGAAACAAGGTGTGTTCCTGCGGAATCAGGTGGATCAGTCCGCCGTGAAAGACCAGGATGTCAAGCAGGCCGTCGTTATCGAAATCGTAGACGCCTGTGCCCCAGCTTACGTATTGCGCGTCGGTCTGGGAGATGCCGCTGGAGGCAGTGATGTCTTCAAAGCCCATCTTGTCCGGGCTCCATCCTCCCGGCGAAGACCCGTTATAGGGTGCTCCCTGATTGCGAAGAAGCCGGTTGAAGCTGCCGTCGGTCACCCAAAGGTCGAGCACGCCGCGACCCCAGAAGTCTGCGGCTGTCGGTCCCATCGACGATGTCGCTTCTCCATTTTGCCCATAGGCCGAGCCGGTATCGTTCGCAATCTCCTCGAAGGTTCCATCGTGCTTGTTGCGGAAGAGAAAGTTCTGGGTGCTGTCGTTGGCGACATAGATGTCGTCCCATCCGTCGTTGTCGAAGTCGGCCGCGGTCACCCCCATGGTGCGGCCGATATAAGCGCCGATACCCGACTTTTCCGTCACATCGGTAAATGTGCCATCGCAATTGTTGTGGAACAGCAGGTTGGCTTCGCCTGCATAATCGAGCGGTCCCGGATAGTTGTCCGCTGCGTAGAAGGCGCGGTAGGTAGGATCGAATTTGACGTAGCGGCCCACAAACAGATCGAGGCATCCGTCTCTGTCGTAGTCCAGCCATGTGGAACTGATGGCCCAGCCGTTTACCTTAATTCCCGCCTTCGCGGTCACGTCCGTAAAGTGGCCGTTGCCGTCGTTGTGATAGAGGACGACCTTGTCGTAGCCGGTCACCAGCAGGTCCTCGTAGCCGTCGTTGTCGTAATCTGCCGCCGTCACCGCGATGGAATACATATCGGGGTCCAAACCCGACTGCGCGGTCACGTCGGTAAAATGGCCGTTGCCGTCGTTGCGGTAGAGATGGTTATGCGGCGGCGGGACAGGCTTGTCTTTCAACGGATACGGGTGCATCGCGTCGTCGAGGGGGCGGCCGCTGACCACATAGAGAGATGGCCGGCCGGAGTTGTTGTAGTCGAACCAGACCGCCCCGCCGCCGGTGCCTTCAAGCAACGATCCCAGCTTGGCCGACCCGAAGCTGTGGGTGAAGTGGAGGCCGGACTGTTCGGTAGCGTCTTCAAAACGAATTACGGGTTGGCGCGACGCCTGCTGGGCCGGCGCCTGGGTTGTCGCGGTGGCCCCCGGCCCGCCAGGAGCGGATTGTGCGGCGGAAACGGACGTGGCCCCAATCAGCAATAGCAGAAAGCGAAGCTGCATCTTCAGTTCTCTCCCACTGGACCGCTCCGCGGACGAGTGCCTGTCCCCGTCGGTCCCTGTGTAATGCTCTTCGCGTTGTTTGCGGTGTTCTGGCCGGTCAAGTCGAATGGCGTGGTGCTCCGCAACAGCACAGCAGGCACCCGATTCTCGGGCGAACGCTCGGGTCCCGTGTGACAGCCTACGCAGATTCGTTGCTCGCCACCGCGAGTCCAGAACCATCCCTGTTCCTGGCGAAGTACCGCGCCGTTTCGATCGAGCAACGCGAAGCGAATGGGTCGATCAACCGGAGTTTCTACGAAGAAAGAACCATCGGCCTCGACTGGCGCCGTGCCGGTGGCCACCACGCCGCCATCGGCACCGAGCGTCTCCAATCGCACTGAGGCGGGCGCAGTCTTCAGATCGCCATCGCGCGAGAGGCGTGAGTCGAGCGCAAGCAGATTGGCGTAGTCCCACGAATGCAATCCCGAGGGATGGCGATGCGGCCGGGCGTGCGGCGCTACGAGAACCGGCTCGATCAGATTCATTCCACTCATCGCCAGGACGATCTCTAGGTTGGTCCATCCGGGTTTGGAAGCAGAGCCGGGATTCCATAAGCCGATCGCATAGGGTATTCCGGCTGCGGTCCGTGCGCTCAGCAGCCATTCTCCTGCAGCGGTCTCGGCGACCGCCCCGGCGTACTTTGCACCTGGAGCACCCACCCGAACTTCGTGCGCCATCGGCGAGGTAAACCGCGCCAGCGAGGTTCCCTGCGTAAACACCACGTCCCCGGAAGCCAGCTGCATTCCGCCCCAGCGCGCTTGGCCGTGATCGCAGCGGTAGGACTCCACCCCCGAGCCGTCGGCATACACCAGATACAGCTCCGGGGTGGAACCCTGGCCGAGGGGAAAGCCGGCTTCAAAGAGGATCCGCCCATCGGCAAGAATATCCGTGGGGAAGGCGCTGGCACGCAGATAGGTGAGCGGAAGCACGCCCGGACCGGCGGTCGGATTCTGGAATATTTCCTTTGGCTGATGGCCGTCTTCGGCGGACTCGATCTGAAACCCATACGAGGTACGCTCTGCCCACAGCAAACGCCCGCCCGGCAAATAGAATGGGCGCTCAGCGTCGCCGGCAGTCGAAATCGCCTTGCGCACTGAGCGGTCCTGGAGAGCCAGCTCCCAGATTTGCCAGGGATCGCTCGGCGACTTCTTGCCCGCGAACAGCACCGCCTTACCGTCAAATGAGAGATCGGCATCCGCAGTAGCCGCGAAGTCCGGGACCAAAAGCTCCGCCTTGCCATCGTGCACCAACAAGAGCTGCGCGCCGCTTGGAAACCGCTCTTTGCCCTGCAACTCGGCCAGCGGCACGTAGACGGGTGCGGCTGTCACGATGAAGTCGGCCACCTTCGCCGGTGCGGACCCGCGCGAGAATCCACAGACGGGAATCAGCATAGCAATCGTTGCGCTCGCCGCCAGGGCCCCGGCTCGAAATTTCATCTCACCGCCTCCATCGCCAGCACGACGTGGGTCTCGAGCGGTTCCTGCCGCTCGCTGCGCAAAGCGATCCAGGGGCGCAGAGCAGCCATCATGGTGTCGAACTCCGCAAAGTCCAGAGATTGTTCACCGTCGCTCCATGCTTTGTCGGGATTGGGATGGACTTCGACAAGCAGGCCATCGGCGCCGGCTGCTACACCGATCCGCGCCAGCGCGGGAACCAGTCCGCGAACTCCAGCCGCATGGCTGGAATCGGCGATCACCGGCAGGTGCGTAATCTGTTTGAGCAGCGCAATGCCGGCCGCGTCGAATGTGTTCCGCATCGCAGGTTCAAAGGTGCGGATACCGCGCTCGCACAGCATTACGTTCGAGTTGCCGTTGTCCAGGATCAGCTGCGCAGAACGCAGCAGATCGGCAATCGTGGCAGCCAAGCCGCGCTTCAGCAGCACCGGCCGGCCGGAACGCGCCGCCGCCTCGAGAAGAGGATAATTCTCCATACTGCGCGAGCCGATCTGCAAAATATCGGCGTACTCAGCCACCAGAGGAACGTCGCCCTCCGACATCGCCTCGGTCACGATGGCTAGACCGAATTCTTCGCGCGCCCGCGCCAGCAACTTGAGGCCTTTTAGGCCAAGGCCTTGAAAGGAATAGGGAGAGCTGCGCGGCTTGAAGGCACCTCCGCGCAGGATCTGCGCGCCGTTGCGGCGGACGTGATCTGCCGTGGCCATGAGCTGAAGTTCGCTCTCTACCGCGCATGGCCCTGCCATGGTAACGAAATCGTCCCCACCGACAGCAATACCCAGCACCTGCACAACTGTCTGCTGGCGCTCCGCTCCGACCAATACATCAGGGGCCTCGGCAAATCGTTCTTGCCACCGTTCACTCACCCTGCTCCATCTCCGGGAAGTACCACCAGTCTATTCGCTGCGGCTCCTGTCGTGCCTCCATCGAAAGGTTGAGACAAGAACGTCTCCGGCCGGCGATTGTCGGGGTGGAACGGATTCGGGCCTGCGGCGCGTCATCCCTGTGCCATCGGCGGAGCACGAAAGCCGAAGGCCTCATCCACGACCGCCGCGATACACAGCGCCGTCTCATCTTCAAACGGCCGCGCGACGATTTGTACACCGATCGGCAACCCCTCGGGCGAACTGCCTACAGGAACCACGGCCGCCGGGCAGGCGAGCGCATTGAACCATTGACTCTGCCGCACAGCGTCAAGGTATTCGACCGGCTTGCCGTCAATCGTCCATGTGCGCTCATCATGGCGGAATGCCGGAATGCTCGCTACAGGGCACAACAGAATCGGGAAATCGCTCATCTCCACAAGCGTCTGGGAACGTAACAAGTCCAGTTCCGCCCACGCGCCCAGCAACTCTGCCGCCGTGAGCGGAGGCGCTGCTGCGGCGATACCGAGAAACTCCTTGAAGATCGGGCTTAGCCGATGCTCCTTGCCCGCGATCTCCTGGGCGTAGAACATGGCTCCGCATTGCACAAAGAACTTCCACCACAATTTCCGCAAATGTTCCAGCGTGCTCGGCCTGAACGGCTCAACGCGAAACCCCGCGTCACGCAACGCTTGTGCTGCCGCGTTTACCGCGGCACGCGTCTCCTGCGTCACGGGAACCAGGCCATCGTCAACGAAGAATCCAACCGTATTCATGCGCAGATCGTCGAGGCGCAGCTCGCGCAATGGGAGGGGCGGGCTTACAGGATCGAGCGGGTCGTGACCGCTGAGAGTGCGAAACAGCAGCGCGACGTCGGCGATAGTCCGCGCCATGGGGCCGATTGCGCCCAGGATGGAAAACGGCCCTACACAGGGTGGCAGATGACCGCGCCCCGGTATTCGCCCTGGCGTGGGCTTGAGCGAACAGATGCCTGTGAAGTGCGCGGGCACGCGCACCGAGCCGCCGCTATCGCTGCCCAGCCCCGCCGCCGAAAGCCCAGCCGCTATGGCCGCCGACTCCCCGCCGCTCGATCCACCCGGGGAACGATTGAGGTCCCACGGGTTCCGAGTGCGCCCATGGAGCAGGTTCGCGGTTTCGTAGGCCATCAGGAACTCCGGACAGTTGGTGGTGCCCAGAATCAACGCACCCGCCCCGCGGAGCCGCGCGACGACCAACGCGTCCTCCCCCGGAATCTTGCCCTGGTGCAGCAGGCTGCCGATCTCGCAGCGGTAGCCCGCGGTTGCAATCGAAGACTTCACGGTGACTGGCAAGCCATGCAACAGGCCGCACGGCTCCTTCACAGCATCGAGCAGCCTGGCTTGCGCCCGCACCCGGTCCGCGTCGAAATCGGCGAAGACATTCAGTTGCGGATTGAGACGCTCGATCTGCCGGATGTGCGCCTCTGCCAGCTCAACGACAGAGATCCGGCCCGCGCGCAGCAGGTCCAATTGCTTCACCGCAGGCGCCAGGACCAGGTCGATGCCGGCATCGTTCATTGCACGGACCGCAGCACTGAGGGTCGTGGCATATCCTCAGCCGGCGTGGATGGCAAAAACCGATAGTTGAACCGATACGACCGCACGGGATCACCCGATTCGAAGCGGTCGTTCCAGTTCAACTGGTAGCCGAGCGACTCGGCATCGTCCGGATACTTCTCGTTGGACGGATACGGATACGCACTCATGCCGTGGAACGGCAGCTGCGCCACGGTGAACGGCGATGCATCCCACCAGTCCATGTCTTTTACAAAGCCGTTGGCATAGAAGAAGTAATCGCGCTTCCAGTGTCCGGGCAAAGAGGGCAGTTTGGCGGCGTCGAATTCGGCGGCGATTTCCTCGCCGCTACCTAAGATGACAAAGCGGTCGTCGATCCCCGTCAGCAGTTGAGTCACATCTCCCATGTGCGTGTAGCTGCCGCGCTCGCGCTGGAACGGTCCAGTCAAGCTCACGAGATTGTAGTCGTAGTCCAGGTCACCAGGGCTTGCGCCTTCCAACTGTTTCGGATATCCACGGAAGTGCAGTGTCGCCGTGGCCAGCGGCACTTCCGCGGTGTGTGCCTCTGCATCCGCGCTCTGGTCGATCAGCACCTGGTCCCAGTAAATCTGCAAGTTAGTTTCGATCCGGATACGCCGTGTGCCGGCGGGCAGCTTGCCGGTCAGGTCCACAACAATCGTCCGCTCCAGTCCGGCAGGAAAGCCCGCATCGCCTGGAATTCGCCGCCACGAACCATCCGGCAGCTCCGCCTCGACATAAGGCGGGACCGGCTTCACTCCCGCTTGCCAAGCCGCATACAGCGAGGTGGCGCTGAAGTAATTGACATAACCCGTCATCAGGAGCCGCAACGGAACTCCCGGCACGATGGTGCCCACATCCAGCGTCAACGCGTGCAGGTTGGCAAAGCCGTCATAGGGCAGCGGCGTGAATCCGCTGGCAAACTGGTGATCGCGCCGGCTCAGCAAGCCGAGCACATCGCGCCCCTCGCCGTCCCACACGTCCAGGGGTAGACGCGCGCCGGCAGTGGCCACCACGCGGCCCGAGGCAAACGGCGGATCGTCGAGGAACCGTTCGTCGGGATTCACCTCCACGTCCTCCGGGTGATCGACCGCAACCAACCGCAACCGGTCGATGTAGTTCACCTCTTCCATGGGCTCCATGAAGCGCAAACTCACTTTGCCGCCGGCGACCGCTGCAACATTCGCACCGTCAATTTTGACCCACTCCCCTGGATTCGGGGTGTTACGCCGCACCGGAGTAAACCAGTGCCCAACTACCGCCGCCCCGATCGCGTCGGTCACGAATTTGTATTGATGACCGTCCCACGCGAACAGCACCGGACAGGAGCTTCCTCGCCGATCCGCCTCCTTCATCGCGATCACCGGCTCGTGTTGCAAGTCGATTTCGTCCTGCAAAACTCCAGTGGGCCACAGGATCCTCAACAGATCGATGCCCTCTGCAGCGCCTAGGCCCACCAGAATCTGCGGCGGGGCCTGCGTCTGGTAGCCCGAAGCGCCCGGAAGTTCCCACTTCTGCCAGAGCCCGTTCGCAAATACCTCTACCTTTACGCCCAGCGCCGTCTTGTTGTCTGCAAGGCCTGTCAGGTCGAGGCGGACAAAGTGGTTCTTGTTCGCTCCCACGTTGCGCAACAGCACGGGTGGTCCATTCAACTGGGTCACAATCAAATCGGCGGCTCCATCACCGTCCACATCGGCGGCAATCAGGCCGCGCGGCGCGCGCAGCTTAACGTCGTCCAAGCCCAGCGCGTGGCTCACATCGTCGAACGTGCTATCGCCCCGGTTGCGCAATACACGCACGCGCGGTCCCGCCCGGGTCTCGACGATCGCCGCCAGGTCGATCCAACCGTCGTTATCGATGTCGATGGCCGTCAAGCCCCACCCCTGTATCGCGTCGCGCAGTGGCAGTTCGACACGCTCGAAGCGCCGGCCGATCCGATTGGGGCCCTCCACATTGCGCCATAGGGTGAGCCCCGGCCCTCCGGCATGGGTCACGGCCATATCCATCCAGCCGTCCTTGTTGTAGTCGAGCACGGCGATGCCCACCGTGGGCGCCAGATTGGCCTTTTCGTACAAAGGCTGCGTGGGATACTGTCCCTCGCGCGGATTCACGTAGATCAGCGGCGCCGGTCCGTCTCCGGTCTCCGCCAGGTCCACGGCGCGATCGTTGTTGAAGTCGGTGAGGATAGCTGCCGCCGTTTTGCCGCTTCCGCCCAATCCGGTCGGCGCGGTCTGGTCGGAAAAGGTCCCATTGCCGTTGTTGCGCCACAAGACGTTGGGTGCGTCTCCAGCCTTCAATGGAGCTCCGGTGATCAGCAGATCGAGGTCGCCATCGTGGTCGTAGTCCACAAACGTAATGCCCGAGGGTCGGTTGCGCGGCGCGAGGCCGGATTCGGCGGTCACGTTCTTGAACTGCCCATGCCCGAGATTGCGAAACAGAAGCACTGAGCCGTCTAGCGCCACGGCAAGGTCGTTTAACCCATCGCCGTCGTAGTCGCCCACGGCACAGGCTACCGCGCGGCCGCTGACCCTCAGTCCAGCCGACTCCGCGTTCCATTCCTCGAAGCTTCCGTCGCCGCGATTTTGCAATACGCGGATGGCCTGCACGCCCGACTGCATCAACACCAGATCCATGCGTCCCGAGCCGGTTGCGTCTATCATGCAGGCCCCGCCCGTGGTTGTCCAAACCTCTTTCGATGGGTTCGCCAGCAGAGGCTGCGCGACCAGTTTCACGGGAATCATGGCGCGCTGAATGGACTCAGCCTCTGGGATAGCCGTCACCGTGGAGTAGTGTCCCTGCTCGCCATAAGACAGGCCGACGGCCGATGAGATTTTGGCGCCGGTCAAATGCTGGAAACGCTGGAAGTGATTCCGCGCCTCCGCGGCGCGCCCTGCGCGCTGTAGCGCTCGCGCCAGCGCAAACTCCGCCGAAGCGTGCAGCGGGTTGACCTCCAGCGTCTTCTCGAAGATCTCAATGGCCTTGTCGAACTGCTGCATCTCCGCGTAACAGGCGCCCTCGAAATATAGAGAGTCCGCGTCCTTGGGATCGAGCTTCGCCGCTTGCTGAAAACTTGCCAGCGCGCCTCCGAGTTCATTCTCCGCATGTTGCGCCAGACCCAGGTTGTACCACGCCTGCGCGCTGTTCGAATCGATCGCGATAGCCTGCTGAAGCGCTTGCTTGGCCGCGCTCGTTTTTTGCAGCGCGAGCAGCGCGATGCCCTCGTTAACCTCGGCCTGCGCCAGCTTCGGGTCCTTTTTGAACGCCTCGTCAAAACTGTCTGCCGCGCGCTCGGTAAACTGCTGGCTCATTTGCGCGACACCGCGATTGTTGAGCCGGATCGCCTCCGCATCGTGTTGCGTTTGCGCTCCGGCCATCGCGGCAGCCAGAAGCATAAGAGCGCCTGCCGCGCCTGTTCGCATCTTCATCGTTCCCATTACTGCAAATCCCCGATCGCGTTTGAACCGTTCGGTGCGCGCAAATGTCCACGATAGGCACATTGATCGCATCGCCCGAACATGAAGCCGCATCCTGCCCATCGCTCAGTCTATACTTCTCCAGTGATTCCGTCTCTGAAACGCATTGCCTGGCACAATTTCCTGGTGCGGCCGACTCTTGAGTCGCCGCCTCTGGAAGTTCTCCGCACAATTTCCAACATTCCAATGCTGATTACCGGAGCCGGCGGATCCATTGGCTCCGCGCTCGCGTTGCGTTTGGCCCGTCTTGGTCAGGCACTCTTTCTGCTCGAATCTGGCGAGAACAATCTCTGCGAGCTCCAGCGTGCAATGGCGGACGATCCAGACGTCCCCCCGCACGTAAAAAAGTCCGCGACGTTCATTCTGGGCAGCGCTGGAGATTCTGTGACGATGGAGGAGCTCTTTGCCGTGCATCGTCCGCGCATCATCTTTCATGCCGCCGCGTATAAGCACGTTCCTTTGCTGGAAGCGCAGCCTCTTGCCGCGATCCGCAACAACATCTTCGCCACTGAAATCGTCACCAATGTGGCCGCCGTCTGCGGCGCGCGCGTGGTGCTGCTTTCAACCGATAAGGCCGTGGAGCCGGCTTCAGTGATGGGCGCCACGAAGCGAGTGGCCGAACAGATTGTCCTGGCCTCCGGCGGCACGGTCTTGCGCTTGGGCAATGTCCTGGCTTCCAGCGGCAGCGCGACAGAGGTCTTCGCACAGCAGATCGCGCGCGGAGGGCCGCTGACGATCACCGACCCCGCCGCCCGTCGCTATTTTCTTACGCTGGACGAGGCCGTGAACCTGCTTCTCTTTGCATCGGTGCATCCCTGCTCCGCCTTGTTAGCTCCGGCGCAGCTCAACCCTTCCGATATAACGGAACTGGCCGGATTCATGGCCCGCGAACTCGCTCCCGGCCGCGAACTTCCCGTCCAATATACCGGCCTTCGTCCGGGCGACAAGCTAACTGAGCGCCTTTGGAACAGCTCCGATCTGGTTCGTCCCACCGCCACCGGCGGCCTGGTCTCTATTCGCTCCGACCAGCCCACGCAAAGTCAATTGAAGAGCGGCCTTGCCGCGTTGCACACCGCGGTCGAAGATAGCGATCTTTCCGCTGCGCTCACTCAACTCCGTTCGCTTGTTCCCGATTTTCGTCCCAGCGAGTCTTTGTTGGCGTTTGCACGCCAGTTTGGCCCACGAGTGCCCGTGTGAACGCGACCGGGTTACGTCCTGCCGCCGCGCGGCGCCGCATTGGCGTCGTCACTACGTCGCGCGCCGACTACAGTCACCTGTACTGGCCGCTGCGCGAACTCGCCGCCTGCCCCTCCGTTGAGTTGGGCGTCTTCGTACTCGGAGCGCATCTCTCGCCCGAGTTCGGCATGACCATCCAGGAAATTGAGCGGGACGGCTTTCCTATCCGGGCCCGCATCGAATGCCTGCTCAGCTCCGACACCGATACTGGAATGGCCAAGACGATCGGCCTCGCCATCCTGGGCTTGGCCGACGCCCTCACTTCCTGGCGGCCCGACCTGCTGCTATTGATTGCCGACCGCTACGAGATGCTCGCGCCCGCCTCGGCCGCGCTCGCTCTGCGCATTCCCATTGCGCACATCGAGGGTGGCGAAGTCAGCCTGGGCGCCATCGACGACCAGGTGCGCAACGCCCTCACCAAACTCGCTCATATCCACTTCACTTCGACGGAATCCGCTCGCCGCCGCGTCATCGCCATGGGGGAAGAGCCGTGGCGGGTGCATCGGGCCGGTGCGCCTTCACTCGACCATCTGCGCCACACAACGCTGCTCGACCGCGCGGCGCTCGAAGCCGGACTGGGTATCGCGCTCCTGGCGCCCACGCTCGTCGTCGCCTGGCACCCGGCTACCATCCTCCGCGACACCAATGCGGAGGCCGATGCTTTTTTCGACGCGCTGGCCCAGGCCCCCGGCCAGCTCGTCTTCGTCTATCCCAACAGCGATGCCGGCAGTCATTCGCTGATCGAACGTGCCAAGGCCCTTTCCGCTAAGCGCGCCAACACGCACGTCTTCGTCAACCTCGATCCAACCACCTACTTCAGCCTGCTCAGTCATGCGAGTGCGTTGATTGGGAACTCCTCCAGCGGCATTATGGAGGCGGCCTCCCTGGCCCTGCCGGTGGTCAACGTCGGCATGCGCCAGGAAGGCCGCGAGCGCGCCGCCAATGTCGTCGACGTCCCTGCTGAAGCAGCGGCGATTCGCGCTGCGATCCTGCGCGCCCTCAGCACCGGGTTCCGCGAAACCCTCACCGGCATGGTGAACCCTTACGGCGACGGTAACGCGGCCATCACTATTGCCCGCGTTCTTGCCAGCGCTCCGCTTGACCGCTTGCTCGTCAAGCAGCCCGCCCCGCTACCGGAAGATGCCGGGAACCCTCGCGCGGAGCTGCGATGACTTCGCATTCCGCTCTCTGCGCCCAACATCATCCGCCGCACAACATACCCAGCTACTTACTTATCTTTTCGCGGCAGGACCGCAAGAACGCGATCAGGTCATCGATATCCCGATGCTCCAACACGTCTCCGAATTCCGGCATCTCCCGGCTTCCGTAGACGATCTGGCTGCGGATTGCGGTTTTCATTTTCGTCCTGCCTACATTGGAAAGGTCTGGTCCCTTATGCCCGCCGGCGCCGCCTATGCTATGGCAGTGCCGGCATCCGGAGGAATCGAACACGGCCTCGCCGCGTGCCCTCTGGACGCGCGTGGAGGCAAACGCAAAAGAAGAGAAGAACAGAACCAGGACAGGGATGGCCACCCGCAATTTCATGGCCCTGCTCCGGCGTTGTACGAGCTGCTATCGACCCCCGCTTGGCGATGAACATGCCATGGAACGCTTTCCGAAGTGACTTCCGGATGGGTTTGGAGAAACTCAAGTGCATAGGAGTTCGCGGTTGGATCGTCTTTCTGGTCCGCGAAAGCCGCGCTCTCGCTTGCAGCCTTTTCCTTCATCCCCAGCCTGCGATAAACGATGGAGAGAATGTAGTGGGCGGCCAGATCGTCGGGATCGATCGACTGCACGATTTCGTACTCGGTGCGGGCCTCACTGTAATTGTGCTGTTGATAGAGCGAATAGCCGAGTTCCCGATGCGCGTCGCGGGAGCGCGGAAACTCCGCAATCACCTCGCGCAGATCGGCGACGGCTGCGTCGAGCTGCCCCTGGACGCGATCGATCAGAGCCAGATAATACAGCGCCCGTGCATTGTGCGGGGAAAGCTGGAGGGCCCGCTCCAGATTGGCGCGCGAATCGGGATAACGCTGCCAGGAGTAATTGGCAATAGCGACGTTGGTATAGGCATCGGCGTAATCGGGACGCATCTCCACAACGTGTTGGAAGGCGCGAGCGCTGTCTGCATACTGCTGGGCGTCAAGCAGCCCGATGCCGTAATTGTTCCACCTCATCCAGTCGGGATTGTCTTGCGCATCGGGCGCAGCGGCGGGATTCGCGCCCAACGCCAACACCCGCCTGCGCGAGGCCATCTCGACTACCGGCATTTCATAGTGCTTGCCCAGGCCAAAATCCATGAAATGCTGATTGAAGCGGCGATAGTTGACCTTCGCGGTGAGCGTGATGGGGCCTACCGCGTTGGCTGGAAGCTTGAATCCATAGCGTACAATCTGCGACCGGCCCGAGACGATGGTGTTGTTGAATGCGACGATCCGAGTGTCCCACACTTGATGCCTATCACTAAGCATGCCGCTGCTGTTGACCAGGCGGTTCGTGAAGCTATGCGCGCTTGGATCGAGCGAGCCGTCTGGCTGGAGAGCGCCGGAGTGCAGCAGCATACGGCCGGAGGCGTCGGTTGCTTCAAACTCAACCCAACTCTCATAAAAGTCGCGCTGCTCGGGAACAAGATTGTGAGCGATGCCCTTGTTCTGGATGACCACGGAAACGATGACGTCGTCGCCCGCAGCGAGATCGATGGGCGTAGTGCCCAGTGGTGCGACAACCTTGCCACCGTTGCGCTCAATGCCGAAGATATCGACGTTAAGGGCCGCGTTCTTGAGAAACGCGACTGTCTTCGACAACTGCTCGTCGTACCCGTAGTACTTCGAAAGTACAGTGTTGGCGCCGAGCCAACGATGTGAAGCGAGCTTGCCTTCCTGTGCGCCGTAGTCCTGGCCGTGAATCTCTTCGGGGATCATGTGACAGGTCTGGCAGTGCGACACCTCCGGCTTCACGTAGAACGGCAGCGGCGACTCCTTGGCGAAGGATGCCTGCTGCCATTCGTCGTAAAGAAATATGGCTCGCTGCCATTTGTAGCCGTTCAGCATCTTGGGCAACGCCGCCTTATGGCATCCCGAGCAGAATTCGCTGGTGCGGTAGAAGTCCTTCATCACGGCCTTGGTGTGGCGATCGAGATGGGCCAGAATCTCCTTGTCTGACACTTCGCCGTAGATCGGCTTGCCATCGGCATCGACGATCACCGTAGGCTGCGCAATTACATAACTGCCGGTGCCGCGCGTATCCACTTTTTCGAGCGAATGGCAGACCATGCATGTGACGCCATCCTCATCGAAGTGGCGGTCGATCGGAGAACCTTTCGTGAGCGCGCCGGAGACCAGGGCAATGGGGTTGTGGCAGCCTTCGCAGTGGCGGGTAAACTCGATGCCCTTCGTATCCCTGAGCATGCTGGTGTTCTTGATGTACCAGGGAGCGCGAAAGGAATTGGCATGCGCGGTCTGGCGCCACTGGGCGTAGGCCTCCTGATGACAGTGGCCGCAGTACTTCGCAGTGGGAAAACTCTTGGAATCGATGAACTGGCCGGTATCGGTGGTCGCGTTGGATGGAAGGAATGGCCTGTCCTCGCCAAAGGGGTAGCGATAGTGCTCGGCGACGGCTTGCGAATACGCCGCGCGCTGCGCCGCTGCGGAAACGTCTGCGGCATGAATGTGCTGAATCGGCCACACCGCAAGTGCGCAAGCGGCCACAACCGCAAGCGCGAAAGCGCCAGCGAGGTGGATAGCTCGGGAAGCGCGGATAAGGGGCGGCATCGCACCCGCCATTCTATAGGCTCATTAGGCAACTGGTATCCGACATTGGATGAGGAGAAACCTCCGCCAAAAGGTTGAGACTCGGTCCGGAGGCTCGCCCGGTTTCGGCAAGATCGGCTGATTTCGCTTCGCGCGCGGAGATGGAGCGCATTATCCACCGAAAGTTGGTTGTCCAATGCCTATTCGCCTGTCAGGCTCTTCTGTATTCTTGGGTGGGTGGCCCGGCTACTTCCCCGCACCCTCGGTAATGGTCACGATGCGGTCTACGCCGGGAACGGTGAAGTGCTCTACGTTGCCGCTGGGCCAATGCACTTCCACGTCCTCCACCTTCGTGGCCCGCCCCAGTCCGAAGTGGGGCCGCGGGTCGCTGCTCGAGGCGTAGCTTCCCCCGCTCAGCACGTCTTCACGCTGCTTCATGCCGTTTGCGGTCACATACACGGTTGCGCCGATCGCGTCGCGCGGGCTCTTCGGTCCGCCCACCAGCTTTAGCTCAATCCAGTTGTTCTTGTCTGGGGACACGTTGCGCAGCAGGACGGGGTGCCCGTCCATCACATTGATCACCACGTCCAGTTTGCCATCGTTGAACAGGTCGCCCACGGCCATCCCACGCCCTGCCATCACGTCCGCCAGGCCAGAACCTTCCACCGCCGGCACAACCTCAAACCGCTTGCCGCCGAGATTGTGGAACAGTAGCGGCCGCTGCTTCCACGTCGTGCCCCAGGGGTGTTGGTCCACCTGCGGATACACGTGCCCATCGGCCATCATCAAGTCCTTCCAGCCGTCGTTGTCGTAGTCCAGAAAGGCATCGCCCCAACCGAGAAAAGGAACGGAAATCTCGGCGATGCCCAACTGGTAGCTGCTGTCGGTCAGGTTGGCGTCACCCTCGTTGCGGTATAGGGGTTTGTAGTCGTCGGAAAAGGTGGTATTGAAGACATCTACCATCCCGTTGTTCTCGAAGTCGCCCGCGGCAATTCCCATCGACGCTGTCTCACGCCCGGCTTCATTCAGCGCGTAGCCCGAAGAGTAGCTGTCATCCTCAAATGTTCCGTTGCCCTTGTTCACGTAAAGGTAGTTGGGCGTGGAATCGTTGGCCACCAGCAAATCCATCTTGCCATCGTTGTTGATGTCGACGAACAGTGAACTTAGACCGTAGTAGCCGGGCTTGTCGGCTACGCCCGCTGCGCCGCTCACATCGGTAAATGTTCCGTCGCCGTTATTCCGAAAGAGATGGTCCGGTTCGCCCTTCAGCCCTCGCGGGCCGCAGTTCACCGCCACGCCGCGGAAAGAGCAGAACATATCCGATACGCCGGCTTCGCCGCCCGAGGGCAGATGATCGCGGTCGAAGTGAACGTAGCCAGGCACAAACAGGTCCGGCCAGCCATCGCCGTCGTAGTCGCCCCATGTCGCCCCAGTGGACCAGTTTCCCAGCTGAACGCCAGCCTTCTCCGCCACGTCGGTAAACGTTCCATCGTGGTTGTTGTGGTAGAGCCGGTTCTTGCCCCAGTTCGAGACAAATATGTCCGGCCAGCCATCCTTGTCATAGTCGGCGATAGCCACGCCAAAACCCCAGCGGTCGTTGGTGACGCCGGCTTTGGCCGCGACATCGGTAAATGTCCCGTCATGATTGTTGTGAAAGAGCGCTGCATGGGGCGGCGTCTCTTTTCCGTCCAGCGCGTCGAAGGTCGAGCCATTCACCACGTAAATGTCGAGCCAGCCGTCGTTGTCGTAGTCAATCAGCCCCACGCCCGACCCGTTGGTCTCGATAATGTATTGCTTGCTTTTCGTGCCCATCTTGTGGGTCCAATGCGTCAGCCCGGCGCCTTCCGATACGTCTTCGAAGACCACCGTTCCGTCTTTCACAAACCCGCCGGCTGTGATCGGCCGGTGCTGCTCATCGAGCTGCGCCGGATGCGGAGGTCCGGTGTCCACGCCGCCCATAGTCGCGGGCTGCGCGCTTGCTGGCAATGTTCCGGTTTGCTCTCCAGGGGAAGCGCTCGGGCCTGCGACCTGCGCGTGAAGAAACACGGGATTCGGTGCCGCCAGCAGTCCCAGCAGAGTGACAGTACTCAGTATCCGCAACATGGCAGCAAGTATACGGGGGCAGGTTGTTTGCAGTATCGATGGAAAGGTGGAGATTTCTTTCCAGCCAGACTTCCCCAAAACACGGGTCATTTCGGCTTGCCGTCGCCGATCACTCATCGCCAAGTTTATACGGAATTCCAAACCTGCCGATCTGGATCATCGCCTTCTCGTCTGGCGGCCATATGTGCAGGCTTTCCACGCGGGTCGATCCTGCAATCCAGCGCGCATCCGCGGTTCCCACTAGAGCGCCCGTTGCCGCCACGTTAAAGTGAACTGTAAGCGCTTGTCCGTCGCTCGTCCGGTTCCACCCGAAGGCATACTCCCCCGGTTCCAGCTTCAGCCCTCCCAGGCGCAGCGGGACCTGCACAATCAAGTAGTGCGAGTATTTTCCGTCCGCGGAATATCCCGCCGTGATCAGCACCACTCCGGCAATAAAGTGCCCGCCGCCATCGACGATGCCGGATGCCGTACGCATTTCGGTTTCGATGTACTCGCTTTGGACCGGCGCTCGCGACGGAAGCACCGATACCAGTTCCGCATGGGTCGCCTGCCGCCAGACTGTCTTTTGTGCCAGCGCAAGCGGAGACACGGCCGCCAGAAAAACGCCACACCAAAACGCGCCCAGCATTGTCTTCTTTATCATGAGTTTGGCTTTCCTAGAGATTCGAGTGACACAATGCCTCGCTTAAGAGCGGTTGTAGCCGCTTGCGTGCGGTCCGTGACGCCCAGCTTGCCCAGCAGGCTATTGATGTGGGTTTTCACGGTCGCTTCAGAAACCTCGAGTTCGGCGGCGATCTCCTTATTGCTCTTGCCGCTCACTATTTGCTCGAGAACATCGAATTCTCGCGGAGTCAGGTCCTCGGCGCCCATGCGCCCGGCCAGTTTTTCCGCGATCGCCGGTGGAATATGCGATTTGCCGGAATGAACCGCCCGAATGGTTGCAATCAGTTCCTTGCTGGTCATGCCCTTCAGCAGATAGGCCCGGGCGCCGGCCTTCAGCGCGCGGTAGATATCCTCATCGCCGTCGTAGGTGGTCAGCACAATAAACCGCGCCTGCGGAGATTCCATGCGTATGCGCTGGATCACATCCACACCGCTCAACCTTGGCATCCGCAGGTCGATCAGAGAAACGTCCGGCTTGTGCCTGCGAAACTGGGCGATCGCCTCCACGCCGTCGCCCGCCTCTCCCACCACCTCCAGGCCGTCGGCCAGCTTCAGCAAAGCCACCAAACCTTCACGCACCACGTCGTGGTCCTCGACCACCAGCACGCGAATGAGATCGTTGGTCACTGTGGCTCCTTCGTCCGCTCCCATCCCTCTTTAGGCGCCGCAGCGCACAATCGCACCGTGGTTCCCTCGCCGGGATCGCCGCATACTTCGAGTGTTCCGCCAATGGCGGCTGCGCGCTCTCTCATCCCCGTCAGTCCAAACCGCCCCCGTAAGTATTCCGGTTTCTGGTCCGAGACGCCGCCCCGTCCGTTATCGCGGACCTCCAGCACAATCGTCTCCCGTCCGTACTCCAACTGCACTCGAAATTCGCTGGCCTCAGCGTGCTTCTTTACATTATGAATGGCTTCCTGCGCCACGCGCAGCAATTCGCGTTCTGTTTCTCGGGGCAGCGGGCGATATGCGCCGAAGACGCTGAATTCCGATGTCAGTCCCCCACCCCCGGTTCTGTCTACTATCCGCCGCAGCCTGACCGGCAGCGTGGTCTCGCCCGCGTCCTCCGCGCGCAACGCCTGGATCGATTGCCGCGCATCGGCCAACCCCTCGCGCACATACCCCCGCGTTGCGTCCAGATGAGTTCTCGCGTCATCCAGCCTGCGCAACCGCAGCAACTCTGCCAACACCTCCAATTGCGCCGAAATACCCACATAGCCCTGGGCCAGCGTGTCATGAATCTCGCGCGCAATCCGGCTGCGCTCACCCAGCACCGCGCGGAACTCACGTTCGGCATGGCGCAGCCGCTGCCTCAACAACAGCACCACTCCGCCCGCAGCGGTTGCCAGCAGCAACCCGTAAAACCAGGGCGTCTGATAATAATGCGGCCGCAATTCAAAACTGAGCGCCGCGGCGGCTGCATTCCACATCCCGTCGTTGTTGGCTGCCGACACCCTGAACGTGTACCGCCCCGGCGGAATATTCGTGTAATACGCAGTCCGCCGCGTGCCTGCCTCCGTCCAGCCGCGGTCGAACCCCTCAAGCATGTAGCGGTAGCGCACCTTCTGCGGCTCCAGAAAACTCAGCCCGGCGTAATCGAACTCGAAATGCACATGTCCCGCCGCAACCTTCAACCCTGAGTTTGCCCCGTCAGGCGGCTGATTCACGTCGTCCACCACAAACCGTTCCAGAGCTACCGGCAAAGGAAGCGTGTTCACCGGAAAGTGCGCTGGGTCAACTTCGACCAATCCCTTTGGCGTCGCAAACCAGAGATGCCCGTCGCGCGAACGCCACGCCGAAGGGTGGCTGTTGGTCGCCGTCTCGCCGCTGGGCAGGCCGTCGGCGGTGCCGAACTCCATCCACCGTGAGCAGACGGGCGCCGGACTTGTCCCACTCATCCCATAGCCGTCGCAGCGGGCGATTCCATTCTCCGTCGCAAACCAAAGGTCCCCCTTGGCGTCCTCCAGAATCGCATGCACGATCGTTTGACCAAAGCCGTTATTAACTGCGGCCGCAATCCTTTGTCCATCCCAGTGGTTCCACCCGTGGTCCTGCGTTCTGATGAGCATCGTCCCATCCGAGAAAGGAAGGAGCGCCGTCACGACGTTGCTGGATAGTCCGTCCGCCGTGGTCAGGTTCGATATCTTGCCACCGTGCAACCGCGATAACCCCGCCAACGTCGCCACCCACAGGTCGCCATGCGAATCGCGGGCCATCGTACCCACCAGGTCGCTGCCCAGCCCGTTCGCCTGGGTATAAATCTCCATTCGGGGGTGAGAATGTGGCCCTCCAGGTTCGTCGCTTCCTATTGCAAAGTGAACCAGCCCGCGACGGGTTCCGATCCATAGAGACCCATCGGTGTCGTTCAGCAGCGAGCGGATGAAGTCGTCGGGCAACCCGTCGGCCGAGGTAAATGTATCGATCCTGCCTCCCCGAACTCGGTTGAGCCCATCGGGCGTGCCTGCCCAAAGATCGCCATTGGGCGCCGCAGCCAGCGACAGAATTACGTTGCTCGCCAGACCATCGCGCACCGTGTATGTGCGAACCGCGCCCGCGCCCGTCAGGCTCCCATTCCTGAGCACCGCATTCAAGCCATCATCCTGCGTTCCCACCCAGAGCGTCCCGGCAACGTCCTCCACCACCGTGGTCGTTGCATCGGAGGAAAGACCCTCCCGCACGCCCAGAACCTTAAACCGCTGATCGCGCAGAATATGCAGTCCGTCGCTCTCGGTACCCACCCAAACATTGCCTTCGCGGTCCTCCATCAGCGCCAGCACCGACGCCGTTGCCAGCCGGTCGGTCACCGGCAGCCGCTGCAACTTTCCTCCTACCCATCGTGTCAGGCCGCTGCTGGTTCCAATCCACACGCTTCCTTCTTGGTCCAGCATCAGCGCTTGGATGCGGCTCCCCGGCAGTTCGCGGCCCACTCTCAGCCGCACGACATCGTCTTTGCCGGGTGTTTCGGATCTCCCGAGCATCACCTCTACCGCGGTCTTGCTGCCGACGACAGTTTCCCCGCGGGGCAGCACCTCCAAATACGTGGTTTCATCTTTCGGCATTCCCTCGAATGCAGTTCCACCCGTCCAGCGCCCGTCCTTGTAAAGGGCCGACAAGTGCCCAGCCTCCACACGCAATCCGCCCTCTCCGTCTCCGAGCACGCCCGTGATCGCAGCCTGTGGAAGACCGTCCCCGCCGGCAACAAACCTCTCTCCGTTGAACCGCATCAGGCCAAGGTCGGTCCAAACCCACAGCACGCCGTCTCCACTCTCCACCAGAGCCCGGATTCCGTTGGCCGGCAGCGCATCGCGGGTGGAATACGTTGTGCCCGTTCCGTTCTTCCAGCGCGCCAGGCCTTCGCTGGTCCCAATCCAGAGCGCTCCGTCGCGGGTCTCAAGCAAGCAGCGAATATCGCTGCCCGGCAGTGAAGGGTTTGAACTGCGGTCGAAGACTTGAAATCCAACCCCGTCGAACCGGACCAGCCCTGCCGCTGTTCCCAACCACACAAAGCCATCCCGCGTCTGGACCAGCGCCTGCACAGTGTTCTGAGGCAGTCCATTTTCCATTACCCACGATTGCCGCGAATAGTGTGCCAGCGGCGTCGACGGCTCAACCGCCAACGCGGTCTGGGCGCTGCTCAGCAGTAACGCAGCGAAGCAGATCGAGCGCACGCCTGCACGAGTAAGGAAGTCCTCTACCCCTGCCCGCGTTGCTGGATGTATCTTATCGATCACCTGCGACAACGGCACTCCTTCTCGCTATTCTCATCGAAGTCTGCTTCGTTCGATACCAAGCCATCCCTGCGATCTCCAACCTTCGGTTCAGGGAGCGGTTCCGGTTGATTTTCCATGAGCGTTCGCGTCGTCCGCCTCGCGCACCGGTTTCAATTCGATCACCCGCATCATCTGCGTATCGCGCTCCTGCCTCTTGTTCTTGATCTCTTCAAATCGGGCAGCCTGTTTCTCGCGTCGCGGATCGCCGGTGCGTGCATACAACTGCAGCAAGCCAAAGGTCGCCGCATAATTTTCGGCGTCGATCTCCAACGCCTTGTTGAAGTGGTTCTCCGCCTCGGCGAATTTCCCTGTGCCCAGATCGATCTCTCCCAGTTCGGCCAGCGTGGCAGCTCTCGCCGGATCCAAAGTCAGCGATCGGTTCAAGTCGGCCACAGCTTCGTCCGTGCGGCCTTGCTGACGCGCGATGCTGCCGAGGTAGTAGTCCGCCTCGGCCGCTGTCTTCGGGACCAGCGCGGCATCCTTGAGCCAGATCCCGGCATTCTCGTAATCCTTCATTCGGAAATACGTTGTGCCCAGCGCCAGCGCCCCCTCTGGATCGCCAGGCTTCAAAGCGTGATATCGCTCCAGATACGGCAGACCTTGGGAGGGGTCCTCCGAGAAAGAGATAACGAGTCCCATGCCAAGATCGTAATCGGCATTGTCCGGCGCCAGCCGCAGCGCGTCTGCGAAAGCCTTGCGCGCTTCGGCCAACAATCCCATGCGCACACAGATGACCGCGAACTCGTGGGCCAACTTGGAATCGGTGGGCGCCAGGTCCCGCGCATGAGCTACATAGCCAAGTGCCCCTTCGTTGTCACCCGCGCGTTCCGCGACCCGCGCCAGATCTGCAAGCACAACAACCGATGTTGGATCGGCCGCGTAAGCGCTCTCCAACGAAACCCGGGCCGCCGGAAGCCTGTCTTCGGCCTCCTGAGCCAGGCCAAGAGTTCGCAGACCTTCAAATGAAAGCGCCTGCCTTGCGTTTGCCGCTGCATAGAGCGTTTCAATCAGGTCCGCGCGGCGGGCAGCCCGCAAGGCGGGCAAACATGTGGCGGCGTCCTGCTCCGTGATTTCGGGGTTGGCAGCCAGCGCAGCCGTCACCGCAAGCATGGCCGGCCGGATCCCCAACTCAGCGTCGGCAGCGCACTCGAGTGCCTGCGCGACCGCGTGTCCCCGCGCCTCTTCGCTCAGTTTCTTCAAGTGATCCAGCGATGCGCTGCTGTTCCGGTCCCAGTAAAATATGGTTGCGGCGTTATAGTTGGCCTCGTCATTGTGCGGGTCTGCCAAAAGAACTCTTAGGCTCAGCTTCAATGCCCGCGCCCGCGCGTCGGCGTCCGTCGCGGCCTCTTGCATATCGAGACGGCTCAGATTCAGCGCGGCCCCCATAAGCTTCGGATCGTGCTGGATGGCTTTGGCGAATTCCTTGCGCGCCTCCTCGGTGTGGCCCTCCTGAATCTCAACCACCCCGAGTAGATTCTCCAGACCGCCATTTGCCGGGTACTTCGCCTCAGCTGCACCGATGAGCGTGCGCGCCTCCTCGAGCTCCCCCGCTCCGATTTGCTGCTGAATCCCGAGAATTGTCCGCTCGTAGTCCGAATTGCCTTGTGCACAAGCCGCGAGCACCGCCGCGGCGAGCGCCAGCGCAGCCGACCCATGAGCAGAAACTCGCCGCGCCATTGAGGGCAGCCTCCGGCGGAAGAGCAAACGCCGCACCCGTTGCAAGATCGCACCCATGCGATTGCCAGCTCCGACTATGTCGACGAGCAGGTTCCACCACAACGACACCGGCTTGGGTACCCGGAGATAGCTGACTTTGTTTCTGGTCATTCCAACTTCTCTTTCGGAATATCCCCTGGTTCGGCTCGACTTTGACGACAAAGTCAGCATGTTTAGCGACATTGTCAGCGTGCTCCAATACCCCGGCAAAAGAAGGCTCCAGGCCGAACGGTATACTATATTATGCTACTTGAGCCGATTCGGAAGTGGCCGAAAACGTTCTCGATTCAGGCGAATTCGCTCACTATTCTCTCTCTGCGTTGCTTTCTCCCCGGCGTCTCGTCAAATCGAACGATACCACCCGAATCGCCGGTATTGGATCCATCCAAGACAGTATGAACCGAAGAACACTCCTCCGATTCCTTGTGGCCGCAATTCCGGGACGTATGTGGTCGGGGGGCCTGGTTGAGGCATCGGTTCTCTCCTCCGCCCCCGCCTGGTTCACCGATGTCGCGTCCCGCTCAGACTTTTCCTATCGCTCCAATAACGACTTCACCGGTCGCAAGTTCTTCCCTCAGCCCATGTGCGGGGGCGTGGCGGCTCTGGACTACGACAACGACGGCAGGATGGACCTGTTCTTCACCAACGGCGCCAGCCTGCCCGCGCTGAAGAAGACCTCCTCGGCCTTCTCCAACTGCCTGCTGCGCAACCGGGGTGACGGCACATTTGAGGATGTGACCGCAAAGGCTGGTGTTGCCGGCATGGACCTCGGTTTTTGCTTCGGCGTGGCGGCGGCCGACTATGACAACGACGGCAACCAGGACCTGTTCATCTGCAACGCGGGCCGCAACGCCCTGTACCACAATAATGGCGATGGGACGTTTTCCGATGTGACCTTGGGTTCGGGCCTTGACCGGAAACCTGAGAATGTTCTCAGCGTAGGCGCTGCGTGGTTCGATTTCGATAACGACGGCCTTCTCGACCTGATTGTTACCAACTACACCGTCTGGACCCCTGCCACCGACATTCGCTGCTACATGGACGCCGTGCGCGAAGAGTACTGCAGCCCGACTGTCTACAAAAGCGTTTCTTCGCGGCTCTATCGCAACCTGGGCAACGGCCGCTTTGAAGACGTCACCAATGAAAGTGGCATCGGCAAGGCACTGGGAAAGGGAATGGGCATCTCCATCGCCGATTTCACCGGCAATGGCCTGATGGATATCTTCATTGCCAACGATACCGAGCCCAATTTCCTCTTCGTCAATCGGGGCGACGGCACTTTTGAGGAGCGCGGGCTGGAATATGGGGTCGCCTACAATGCGCAAGGCGCCAGCGTCTCCGGGATGGGATGCGATGCAAAGGATTTCGACAACGACGGCCGGGTTGACGTGCTCTACAACGACCTTTCCGGTCAAGTCTTCGGGCTGCTCAAGAACGACGGTGGCAAGTCCTTCACCGATTTGACCTGGAGCAGCCAGCTCGGCAATCTTTCGCGCAACCTGTCCGGCTGGAGCATAGGCTTTCTCGACTATGACAACGACGGTTGGAAGGACATCTACTCGGCCAACGGCGACGTCGACGACCTCAAAGCGAGCGCGCGCCAACACGACACCATGTTTCAGAACATCGGCGGCAAGACCCTCAAAGATGTCACGGCGCAGATGGGTCCGGACTTCCTTTTTACCGGATATCAGCGCGGCTCGGCCTTTGTTGACCTGAACAACGACGGTTTTCTCGATCTTGTAGTGACCTCGCTCGGCGAACGCCCCCGCATCCTCATCAACAATGGCCTCAGCCGGAACCACTGGATCATGTTCGATCTCCGCGGCCGCAAGAGCAATCGCGATGGCATCGGCGCACGCATCAAGGTGCGGACAGCTTCGGGCCGCGAACTATCGAACCATGTCACGACCAGCGTCGGCTTCATGTCGTCCAGCGATAAGCGAGCGCACTTCGGCCTTGGCGCCGAGGCCAAAATCGACTCTGTAGAAATCCGCTGGCCGAGCGGCATCGTGCAACGGATCGAAAAGCCCGCAGCCGATCAAATACTCAAAGTCGAGGAACCAATCCCGGCACCACCGCGCTGATCGGCTATTTCGTTCGCGGCGGTAGCGGTTCACTTGTGAGTTCCCGGATGGTAAGCACTTGGTCGGCTTTCACATTGGTCAGCACTTGCTTTACGCCTGTCGGCCATTTGAGCTCGATTCTATCGATCACGGCTGCGTTGCCCAGTCCGAAATGGACGCGCTTGTCGCTCGAAGAGCTGTAACCAACGGCGGTCGTCGCTTCGTTATACTGCGTGCCTTCCGCCGTCTCGATCTTCACCTTGGTCCCCAGTCCGTCGCGGTTGTCTCTTGTCCCCACCAGCTTCAGAATGATCCAATGGTTCCCATTGCCGCCGCGATTCACGAGCAGTTGCGGATTCTCGTGCAGGACGTTAACCACCGCATCGATCTTGCCGTTGTTGTTGAGTGAGCCGAACGCGGCGCCGCGATGCATTTTCGCTGCCGTCACCCCCTCACCCGCCGTCGCGCTCGCGTCGCAGAATTGGAAGTTGCCCATGTTGCGCCACACTCCATCTGGCAAAAGCGCGGGCCGATGCAGGACTTCAAGTTCGTTGTCCAGGATCGCTCCTCCCGCCACAAACAGGTCCTTCCGTCCATCGTTGTCGAAATCGAACGCGCCTGTGCCCCAGGCCGTCATTCGCCGGCTCACCGCGGTGATCCCCGCCCTGTCGGTCACTTCATCGAATTGTGTTCCCGTGTTCCGATACAGCGGAAACGTATCGCCAAACATGGCGGTGTGAAAGATGTCCGGCAGACCATCGTCATTCAGATCGCGAAACTCGGCGCCCATGCCCGCGACCATGCTTCCATTCGATGTATAAGCCACACCTTGTTCCAGCGCCACATCCTTGAACGTCCCGTCGCCGTTGTTGTGGAACAGGAAATTCGGCGACGTGTCGTTCGAGACGAACACGTCCGTATAGCCGTCGCCATCGAAATCGCCAAAAGCCAGCCCCATTCCTTTGCCAATGTATTGCCCGATGTGTGAAGCCGCGGAAACGTCGGTAAACGTTCCGTCGCCGTTATTCCTGTATAGGATATTCGGCGTCCCTTTGAAGTTGCCGGGCGCGCAGTAGGTGCGCGCTTCGCCGATCGAGCACAGCTTCGCGGTCGCGATGTTGTAATCCAGGTAGTTGATGACCATCAGATCGAGCCGTCCGCTGTGGTTCGCATCGAACCAGCCCGCGGCCACTGCCCACGGTTTCCCATAACCCGTAATCGTGCCACCCACGCCGGCCTTCTCTGTCACATCGGTGAACGTCCCGTCGCCGTTATTGTGCAGCAATTGGTTGCGATTCACGCCCGTCACGTACAGGTCCACAAAGCCGTCGTTATCGTAGTCTCCGGCTGCCACTCCCATCGAATAGCCCACGCCCTGGACACCTGCCTGCACAGTCACGTCGGTGAACGTCCCGTCGCCGTTATTCCGATAGAGCCGGTTCCAGTATTTTGGCCCCGTCTTCTCTAGCGATGGAATTTCCGCGCCATTGGTGAGGAAAATATCGAGCAGTCCGTCGTTGTTGTAATCGAAGACGGCAACACCGCCCAACATCGTTTCGATCGAATACCGCTGCGGACTGACGCTGTTGTTCAACACGAAGCCAACGCCCGATTTCGCAACGATGTCCTCAAATCGGATCCGCGCCCCCTCTTCTTGGCCCGATTCACAGCCGTGCGGTCGAGGCGCTGGAACCGCCGTCTGATGTTTGACTGCGCCAGTAGCTTGCGCTCCCGCGCGTGAAGGCTTCAACATGCCAAAGCAAAAGGCGGTAGCGGTGATTACGCACAGCAGAATTGCGGTCGTTTTCTCGCGAATTCTCAGCTCGGCCCTCTGCATTCCTCTATACGGCTCTTCCTTTCGCTGCATCGTATTCTTCCCCGGCAAGCGACAACCTCCGGCCGGATGATGCTAACACGATTGCACGGGAGAACCTTGAGGCCAGGCATTCGCTGAATTGCAGACGCAGGCGCGCCCTCGCCTTCAAGGCCCCATATGCACCACGTCGCCTGGCCCAGGGTACGAGCCAGACGACGCGGTGGTTGGAAATTGCAGCTTACGATTCACTGTAGCCGCAAAATGCGGTTCTTGCCTTAGAACTCCAGACGCCCGGAGAACTGGATCGTACGCGGCGCGCTTACAGCGCCATTCCAGACTCCGAAGCTGGAGTTTGAAACGTCTGTATTGAACGACACCTCGGGACCGTTGTTTACGTTGCCGTTCGTTGAGTTGATCAGAGAATGGTTGTTGAAGAAATTGAAGAAGTTGGCGCTGAACCTGAAGGTCACACTCTCCGCGATCTTCGTGTCCTTGGCCAACGACAAGTCAAGGTTCTTCCAGGATGGGCCATAGACCGTTGTTTCAGCATTGCCATAGCCGGTGTATCCGAAGGTACTGAACGCAGACGCGGGTTCGAATGCATTCACGTTCAAGTACGTACCTCCGGTCGCCGGGTTGAAGCCGTTTCGACCGTGCGGCTGTACCTTCTGGCCAGGCAGGATGCCCGGAACGCAGCCTTCCCGCAGCTCTGGACCATCCGTGTAGGTCTTGCAGTTTGAGGAGTAGAACGAGAACGGCTGACCGTAGTCGTAGTGGAGGAGTGGGATAACCTGCCATCCCCCCACGATCGTATCGGAAATGCCGGTGCCATTTACGAACTGCTTCCCGTGGCCGAACGGCAGGTTGTAAATCGCGGTGACCTGGATGGTAACCGGAACGTTGTCCGGCACCAGTGCCCATGCCCGCGGTTTCTCGTTGAAGGGGGAGAACATCGCGCCGTTGCCCTGATAGCCGGGGCCCGATTCGTTGCCACCGGCCTGCACGCTGTCGGCGCCGTCGGTGTACATCTTCTGCACCGTCCACGTGCCTAGCAAGTAGAGACCATGTTGCAGGTGGCGCTCCACCTTGCCCTGGAACGAGTTGTAACGCGAAGTGCCATGCTCCTCGTTCTGGCCTTGGAGGTTGCCGCAGAACATCGGGTAGGGCAATAAGGCCTGTCCAACCGTAGCTGGGCAACCGTAACTCGCCATATCCGACAGGAAGTTGGTGTACGGAATTGCGACACCATAACTATTCCCTACCACCAGCTGCTTCAGACCATCGCCGATCGCCTGCACCTGCGGATTGTTCGGGTTAAGGATGTTCAACGGGCTCAATAGCGAGGGCAGGTGAGTGCCCTTGGTGCCCACGTAGGAGACCGTCAGGAAGAAGTTGCTAGGCAGTTGACGCTCGATAGTGAGGTTCCACTGCCCAGAGTAAGGCCGCTTGTTGCCGTCCAGTGGCCGATACCGGATGCTGCCCGAACCGTTATCGAAGCTCGAGCTGATCGTGCTGGCCGTGGAGCCCGTCTGGGCCGCGGTGATGCCGTTGGAAAGGTAGATAGCTGGTATGAAGGAGTTGCCGCTCGGCGTCTCCGAGACACTCGCCGTCTTGTTGAAACCGTCCTGGCTCATGCCGCCATTCCAACCCGGATAGTAGGCCTGTCCGTAGTAGAGACCGTAGCCGGCTCGAACCACGGTCTTGTCGTCGACCGTATAGGCGAAGCCGAGACGCGGCGCCCAGGCTGCCTTGAACGGTACTTCAGGGTAGGGTGCTCCGTAACTGGCTGCACCCCACTTGGTTCCCGCGTAAGCGAGCCGGCCAGGCAGGTCTTTACCCAAAGCGCTGCTGTAGGCGCCCGGGTTTGAGCCTGCCGGATCGAAGAACGTCAGGTTGTCGTACTTGTCGGAGAACGGAGTGACGTAGTCCCAACGCATGCTCAGGTCTGCAATCAACTTGGGGGTTACACGCCAGGAGTCGCCAAAGTGAGCAGCGTAGCCGTACTGCCGTGGATACTCTGCTGGGATGTTGTAGTAAGTGGCTGTCGCCTGTTGTACGGCGCCAAGGTAGAAGGATGCCATGTCGTCGCCGGGAGCATTGCTCAACGACGAATTGCCCGTGGTCCCCTGGGTGAAGTTGAACGTACCGCCGCGATTGGTGCCGTTGTGGATGCTGGTGCCGGCCTTCTTCCACTCGTAGCCGGCCTTCAGCGTGTGCCTGCCGTGTGCGAACGTGAAGTTCTCCGTCAAGCCATAAGTGCCGCGCGTGGTCACGTCGGCGGATGAGTTCGCCGGGGCGTTGTCGCCCAGCTGTGAAAAATTCGTAAAGGTCATGGTGGGCATGTCCGCCGTGCTGGCGACGCCCGAAATCTTCGGCAGAGTGGAGTTTCTGTCGGCCTGGTAATAGCCCTCGTTGCGGTTCAGGTAGCCGAAGGCGAAGTGGTTGGTCATGCTGTCGTTGATGGTGTGTTCCCAGTTGAAGCGCTGAATGGGCGCGTTCTCAGGGTCGGCCGGCTGGGCGGTGGAAAGTGCTAGCGGCAGATCGCTGGCGGTGTTGACGCCGCTGTACTGCCACCAGTAGGTGTAGTAAAGATGGTCCTTCTGGCCGATGTTCAGATCGGCACGGGCAAAGTAGACATTCTCGCTGTTGGTCAGCGAACCCTGGCCTGAAACCGGAACAAAGTAATTCGCCAATTCTTTGTTGTTCGTCGGAGTTGGCAGTGCTGCCATCCAGGCTTTGGCGATGGGGTCCTCATACTTGGGGTTGATTTGGTTTGTGGCGCCGCCAAATGCGATGGCCGTTCCTGCGTCGGTGCCGAATTTCGTCGGATCGTTGGGATAATAGAGCTGGGTCCCCCACGCGCCGAAGTTGCCGGTGCGGTCTGCCAGCGACGCGATCGAGTAGGTCGCATTCACCGCGCCGCCGTGGTCCTGGAAACCTTCCCAGTTGAAGTAGAAGTAGCCCTTCAGGAACGATGATGAGCCGTGAAAGCCGGGGACATACCACGGGCCGCCGATGTAAGCGCCGAAGTCGTTCTGCTTGTCGGGGCTGACATATTTGCCATTGGGTTGCTTTGCAGCGCCGTACTGGGAGGCGTTGAAGAAGTCGTTGCGGATGTATTCGTAGCCGCCGCCATGGAACTTGTCGGTGCCACTCTTGGTTTCGATAATCAACTGGGCCGAAGTCGAGTTTCCGTACTGAGCGTCGTAGTTGGCCGTGAGCACGTGGACTTCGCTGGTGATGTCGGGCGACATGCCAAAGTCGGACTGCAAGGCCACCATGCCGCTCTGGTTCATGTAGCCTTCCGAGCAGGTCACGCCGTCTACAATCGCTTCGTCTCCGGTGACGATTCCACCGTTGATGCGGGCATTCAAGGCGTTGTTGCCGCCGGCCGACGTCACACCGGGCATCATCGTCGCAACCTCGACCGAGGAGCGTGGCGCGCCGCCGATAACCAACGGCAGGTCCTTAAGCGTCTCCGGACTCATGCCGCCTTCCAGCGTCTGGTTCTCGAAGTTGATCAGCGAGGCGTCGGCGTACACGGTCATGGTCTGATCTGTATTTCCGACTGTCAGGACCAAATCGACGCGGGCAACCTGGTTCACAGCCAGCTCAATGCCCTTTTGATCGAAAGACTTGAAACCGGTTGCCGTTGCCGTCAAATCGTATATGCCGGGAACCAGGTTCCGGAATGTGTACTGGCCCTGCGCATCCGACACGAACTTGAATGTCTGGGCATTTGTTTCGCTGGTTAGAGTTAGCTGCGCTCCCGTTACTACTCCGTGGTTCGCGTCAGAGACCGTTCCACTGAGAGAGGCATTCACATCTTGCCCATATCCCAGTGTGGCCGTACTTAAAATAAACACCGCTAGAATCGTTAGCAGGAGGCAATTTATCCTGCCTAAAAGACCTACTTGCATAGCGTCTCCTTCGTCTCGTCAAAGAATGCTGCATTGTTGCTCCGCGGCTGCATTTTCCGCGAGAGGAGTTTATTTTCCACACATCCGCAAAGCTCCACGGAGCGCTCATAATTCACGGTGACGGTGCTGGCTGGGTTCGCCATTCCTTCGCCGTAGTCCCAAAACGCATAAGCCCAAGGCCAGTTAAAGTTCGCCCACCCAAACTGAACGGATAAGGCTTCGCCCAAAGGTGAGATCGCCGGCATCAAAATGCGTTCTTCAGAATTCATTCTCGTTGTCATGCCTGGAGCGTCCAAGTAATTATCGGCACCAGAGCAAGCCCCTTTACAAGAGCGTCGCGATTAGACGCGCTGTAATGCACCATGCACAATGCATGTTCCTGTTTTCCACGTTTACTAGATTTCTAACTTATTTGTTTACATAATGTTATTCGGATCAACGTTTGCTGAAAACCAATGGGCGCCTGCCCCGTTTGCTGGGGTCAAAAGCTGCTGGATGTACAATTGTGATCGGTTCATCGATTCACAACGCAACCTGATCGAACCCGAAGACCGATTGATGCGAGAAGCCGGTGGCGCGGACCCGGCAGAAACTGCGCTGCATCAGGCGTAGCTTTGTCCGCCGGTTCTAGAGCGTCCTGCACACTAGACCAGGAGACCTCTGCTGGCCTTCGGAGCTCATCGATCTCGTCAATATGGCCCCACGAAACCGACACCGCACTCCCCGAGGACGCGCGGCATTCGGAAAGCCTTGTCCGAACCTCCGCGGGCGTCCTAGGGGCGCTAGCTGAAAGATGCAGGGGGCAGGTGTGTGCGCGTAGTTCCCCAGGAGCTGACTGCCGGTAATCTGGCCGCCGGCGTCGCACAAGATGCGTGGAGGATGGCTGTCTCGTTCATCGGCTGTTTTTCGGCTGAAAAGGTTTCTCTGAGGAAACATTTTCTCCAACCAACGGCAGGCCTCACGCATAAAGACTAAGGGCGATGGTAAGGTCCGGCAAAGCGCGTATACGATACTCGCACTGGATCGTGTGCAACAATCGATCCCGGAGTTCCGTTAGAGGTATGTCAGGGGAGTGCAAAGCGCACGGGCCTGTTGAAACTGATCCAGAATCGTCAGATATTAAAGGACATAAGCGACAAGGCAATGAGACCTCGGTCACGTTGCCACGGCGGGGTGAGCGCAGTATGAGCGAATTTCGTAGGGAATTTCTTAAGATGGCTGGCCTCGGAATCGCAGGCGGGTCCATGGGCCTGCTGGCCGGCCCCGCTGCCTGCGCGCAAGCAGGCCACGGCGCTCCGGTAAGCGCGTCGCGAAATTCGTTGTTCTTTGATGTGCGCTCCTTTGGGGCAACCGGGGACGGCAAAGCGATCGATTCCCCAGCCATCAATGCTGCTATTGAAGCTGCCTCCGCCGCCGGCGGCGGGACCGTTGTCGTTCCCGCCGGCGTCTACATGTGCTTCTCGATCCGGCTGAAAAGCTTCGTTGCGCTTTTCCTCGAGCAGGGGGCGACAATCCTTGCTGCCGATTCGCCACTCCCAGGCCAGACCACCGGCTATATGGGTGGAAGCTACGACGCCGCCGAGCCCAAGACCGCGTGGGACGCCTATCAGGACTTTGGCCACAATCACTGGCACAACAGCCTCATCTGGGGCGAGGACATCCACGATTTCGCGATATTGGGCCCAGGACTCATCTGGGGAAAAGGCCTCAGCCACGGAGAGAAGGGCCAGCGCGGCAACTACCCGATATTCCGCGCCGAACAAGCCGGTGTCGGCAATAAGGCTATCGCTCTCAAAAACTGTCGCAATGCGATCTTTAGCGACTTCTCGTTGCTCAAAGGGGGTCACTTCGGCCTGCTGCTTACCGGCGTTGACAACGTTACCATCGACAACCTTAAGATCGACACCGATCGCGATGGAATGGACATCGACTGTTGCAAGAACGTGCGGGTGTCCAACTGTACCGTCAATTCGCCTTGGGACGATGCTATTTGTCCAAAGTCTAGCTTCGCTCTTGGATACGCGCGAGCTACCGAGAACGTCACCATCGCCAATTGCTGCGTCTCCGGTTACTACGAACTCGGCTCCGTTCTCGACGGGACCTTCAAGAAATACGGTCCCGACGTCGTCGGCGGATGGACCTTCCGCAACGGCCGCATCAAATGCGGTACTGAGTCGAACGGCGGCTTCAAGAACATCGCCATCTCCAACTGCATCTTCGAGGGTAGCCACGGGCTGGCATTGGAGACGGTCGACGGCGCCGCGATCGAGGATATCGCCGTTACCAACATCACCATGCGCGACAGTGTTGGCAGCCCCTTCTTTTTACGTCTTGGCGCGCGGCTGCGCGGGCCAAAGGAATCCACCAGCGTCGGCACGCTCAAACGCGTTGTCATTTCCAATATCGCCAGCCACGGGGCCACCCCGCTTTGTACCGCGATCTGCGGAATTCCTGGGCACAGCATCGAAGACCTCAAAATCAGCGACGTGTTTCTTCATCAGTTAGGCGGCGCGGATTCGGAGGCGGCAACCCGCCTGCCTCCGGAAAAAGATGAGGCATACCCTGAGACGTCGATGTTCGGCGACTTGCCCGCCACCGGCCTCTTTGTGCGACATGTGCGCAACCTTGAGGTCTCGAATCTTGAAGTAATGACACAGACTGCGGACGCTCGGCCGGCATTCTGGTTGATGGATGTCGCCGGAGCGGATTTCTTTCGTGTCAAAGTCCCACGGAACAACTCAGCCCCAGCGTTCCGCCTGCAGAACGTGAACGAATTCCGTGTGTTTGGAAGCAAGTATTTGAAAGACGCGATCTACGAGCACTCGGAAGATAACACTTTCTAGACGGCGAGAGATCAGCCGCGGCCACAAGACGGCGGACCGATAGTCCTATCCAGCCGGTGTTCCCTCGTCGTAGGATGGTTGTTGTAGCCGTGATCACAGGACGCTCCACTCTTCGCTCTCGCCTCACCCTCACTTCGCTGCTCCTGCTGGCGGTCGTCGTGTCGTTGTGCCCTGCCGCCTTCGCCGCCGAACGCATCACCCTCCGCAACGGCGCCGAATTCGACTGTATCCGTCAAGAGCCCGCGGGCGACCGCATCCGTCTCTATCTCGTCCCTGCTGCGCGCACCGGCGCCACCGGCCAGAGCGCACCCGGCGACGCCAACTACATCGAGATCTCCGCCGCTTCCGTCCTGCGCATCGAGACCGTCCCCGACCCGCCTCCGCCCGCTGCGGGTGCCCCACATCTCGCGTCTGAGATGTGGGTTCAGAAGGCCGCACCCTCCCCCCCCGCCGCCGCCCAACCCACCCCCGCCGAAATCCACCAGCTCCTCGCCCGCGCCGGCACCCTCCACAACATCGACGTCGACCTGCTCGCCTCGGTCGTCCAGGCCGAGAGCAACGGCAACGCGTTTGCCGTCTCGCGCGCCGGAGCTCGGGGCCTCATGCAGCTCATGCCTGCGACCGCCTCGACCCTCGGCGTTCAAGACTCCTTCGCGCCCGAACAAAATATCGGCGGCGGCACCGCCTATCTCGACCAGCTCCTCACCCGCTATCGCGACGACATTGCTCTCGCCGTCGCCGCCTACAACGCTGGCCCCGCCGCCGTCGACCGCTACCGCGGCATTCCGCCCTACGCCGAGACCCGCGCTTATGTCGCCCGCGTCATCCGCGAGTTCAACCGCCGCAAGCGTGCCGCGGGCGCAACCCTCACCGCCAGCGCCCCCAGTGCCTATTGATCGCAATCCCCAGCAGGAGGCCGGCCCCATGAAAAGACGCCAGGGCCTGATTTGGCTCGCACTCCTCCTCATCCTGGCGCTCATCGTCTTCACCAATCGCGGCCGCATCCACTTCGACTGGGCCATGTTCTTCCAGCAGCTCCGCCACATCTCCTGGATTCACATCGCCGCCGCCATCGCCCTCATCTATTCCACCTACTGGCTGCGCTCCGTGCGCTGGTCGGTCTTCCTCTCCGCCACCAAGAGGGTTCCGCCCTTTTCGCTCATCGGCCCGCAGTTCATCGGCTTCACCGCCGTCGCTCTCTTCGGCCGCCTCGCCGACGTCATCCGCCCGGCGCTCGTCGCCAAGCGCGTGCAGCTCCCCATCAGCTCGCAGATCGCCGTCTACACCATCGAGCGCATGTTCGACCTCGGCGCCGCCGCCATCATCTTCTCCTCCGCGCTGCTCTTCGCCCCGCGCGACCTGCCCCATCACGAAATCTTCGTTCACACCGGCGAAATCTCACTCGCCGGGACCGCCATCATCGCCATCTTCGCCATCATCGTCCGCGCGGCCGGTGGCGCGGTCGCTTCCGCCCTCCACGCCTCTCTCCGCCCGCTCTCCAAGGCCATCGCCGACTCGGTCGCCGGCAAAATCCGCGGCTTCCGCGACGGCCTCAACGCCATCTCTTCCGCGCAGGACTTCCTCACTACCACTCTCATCTCCCTCGCCATGTGGGGCCTCATCGGCCTCGCCTACGTCGAAACCCTGCATGCCTTCGTCTCGACGCCCGAGCTCGCGACCATCTCCTTCTCCCGCACCATGCTGCTCATGGGCGCCAGCGTCGGCGGCTCGCTGCTGCAGCTCCCCATCATCGGCTGGTTCACTCAAATCGCCGTCACCGCCGCGGCCATGCACGAGTTTTACGGCGCTCCCATCGAGGCCGCAACCGCCTGCGGAGCGCTCCTGCTCATCGTCACCTTCCTCTCCATCATCCCCGCCGGCCTCATCTCCGCCCGCCTCAATCACATCAGCCTCAAATCCGCCGCCGCCGAATCCGCCACCACCGACGAAGCCGTATCCCCTTAACAAAGCGAGCGCCACTACTATGTTTTCTGCCGGAGATCGAGTGAAAATATCCGATGACTTCTTCTGGGCCAAAGGGGCAACAGGGGTCATCGCACAACCGCCGAACGAGGTCACCACAATCAGCGGCAGTTGGGACAGAGATCTTACGAGACAGGAATCAAGCGCTCTCGGCACCCACACCGTCTACTGGGTCTGGTTCGATCAGCCGCAGCATGATGCCGATGGCGACGGCCCTTATCGGGGCGGTTCGATTTGGGAGAGTGCCCTCACACCATCTTCGACAGAGCCTGATTGAGAAGCTCTACGTCCATCCCACGAACCTTGAACCTTGAACCTCGAACCTGTCTTCCCGTTACACTTGTAACCGCAGCATCTTCACCTCAAAAGGAACGCCTGTGCCCGCCACGCCCCGCCCGCTCGACCTCGTCCCGCACCGCCGCTACAATCCTCTCCTCCGCCAGTGGATCCTCGTCTCCCCGCAGCGCACCCAGCGCCCCTGGCAGGGCGAAACCTCCAAGCCCGTCATCTCCTCCGGCCTCGCGTACGATCCCACCTGCTATCTCTGTCCCACCAACGCCCGCTCCGGCGGCGTGCACAATCCCGATTACAAATCCGTCTTCGCCTTCGACAACGACTTCCCCGCCCTGCTCCCCGACGAACCGCCTCCATCTCCGCCAAACTCATCCCCGCTCCTCGTCGCCGAGCCCGAGCGCGGCCTCTGTCGCGTCGTCTGCTTCCACCCCAACCACTCCCTCACCCTGGCCCGCATGTCCGTCCCCGAGATCGCCGCCGTCGTCGACGCCTGGGCCTTCGAAACTTCCGCCCTCGGCCAGCGCTCCTTCATCAACCACGTCCAGATCTTCGAGAACCGCGGCGCCATGATGGGCGCGTCCAACCCCCACCCCCACTGCCAGATCTGGGCCACCGAGCATATCCCCGACGGGTCCCTTCAGGAGCTCGCCTCCCAGCAGACATACCACGACGAGCACCACTCCTGCCTGCTCTGCGACTACCTCGCCGCCGAACTGGCCGACCCTGACGCCCGCATCGTCGTCGAAAACGATCACTTCGTCGCCCTCGTTCCCTACTGGGCCGTCTGGCCCTTCGAAACCATGGTCCTTCCCCGCCGCCATCTCGGCGACATCCCCTCGCTCAACCCCGTCGAGCGCTCCGCTCTCGCCGCCATCCTCAAGTCCGTCACCACCCGCTACGACAATCTCTTCCAGGTCCCATTCCCATACTGCCTGGGATTCCATCAGCGCCCTACCGACGGCCAGCCCCACCCCGGCATGCACCTCCACGCCCACTTCTACCCGCCTCTGCTCCGCTCCGCCGAAATCCGTAAATTCATGGTCGGCTTTGAAATGTTCGGCTCGCCCCAGCGCGACCTCACCGCTGAAACCGCCGCCGCCCGTCTCCGCGCCCTCCCCGCCACCCACTACGCCGATTTGCCCGAATCTCCCTGACCGATGCCGTCATTCTCGACGCAGTTCAGAATCTCCGTATTTGTCTTCGTAAGTTTGTGTTTTCATTCTGAACCCATCATGATTCGATCTGTCATTCTGGACCAAGTGAAGAATCCGCGCATTTTCGCCTTTATCGTTTGTTCGTCATTCTGAACCCACTTCAGAATCCCCGTATTTGCACTTTGACCCCCAGGAAAGAGCCCCATGCAAACACCTGCCGAACTCGCTGCCCTCCACTTCGCCTCCTACAATGTCCCCGCCCAACTCTTCGCCGCACCCGGCCGCGTCAATCTCATCGGCGAGCACACCGACTACTCCGATGGCTTTGTCATGCCCGCCGCCATCGACTTCTCCACCATCGTCGCTATCTCCCACCGCACCGACGGCCGCATCCTCGCCCACTCCGTCAACTACGAGGAGCGCATCGACAAATCCGTCGACGAACTGCTTGCCGCCCGCGCCAAATCCTGGTCCGACTATCCCGCCGGTGTGCTCTGGGCCCTGCGCGAACACGGCGTCCCCATCTCGAACGGATTCTCCCTTACTATCGCTGGCGACGTCCCTCTCGGCGCCGGTCTCAGCTCCTCCGCGTCCATCGAAGTCGCCACTGCCTTCGCCGTCCTCGGCGCCACCAGCTTCGACATGCCGCTCAAGCAGATCGCCCTCCTCTGCCAGCGCGCGGAAAACGGCTTCGTCGGCGCCAATGTCGGCATCATGGACCAGTTCGTCTCCTGTTGCGGCGCGCAGGACCACGCCGTCATGATCGACTGCCGCTCCCTCGACTACACCCTCGCGCCTATCCCCTCCAGCGTCCGCCTCGTCATCTGCAACTCCATGGTCAGGCACTCCCTCGCTGCCGGCGACAGCGGCTACCAGACCCGCCGCGCCGAGATGGAAGTCGGCCTCCGCATCCTCCAGTCCCACCGTCCCGAGATCAAAGCGCTCCGCGACGCCACCCTCGCCGACCTCGACCGCTGGGGATCGGAGATGCCCGAGAAGTCCCTCCGCCGCTGCCGTCATGTCATCACCGAAGACACCCGCGTCCTCGCCGCCGTCGAAGCCTTCCGCGCCTCCGACCTCACCCGCTTCGGCGAGCTCATGCACCAGGCCCACCGCAGCATCCGCGACGACTTTGAAGCCTCCTGTAAAGAGATCGACATCCTCGTCGCGCTCGCCGAAAAGCAGCCCGGCTGCTTCGGCGCCCGCATGACCGGCGGAGGCTTCGGCGGCTGCACCGTCAACCTCGTCGCCGCCGATCGCGCCGCCGCCTTCGTCGAAGCCATGCACGCCGAATATCGCGCCGCCACCGGTATCGACGCGGAGATCTACACCAGCCGCGCCTCCGCCGGCGCCCACCCCATCCCCCTCTAGACCTGCGACCGCCGTCACATTCTTCCCTGCCGGCCGCGGAGTAGAATCCGGGCAATCCACCATACAAAGGATTCCCGGCATGATAAATAAGCTTGAAGAAATCTCCATCGAGCGCAAGCGCGCTCATAATAAGCTGCTCGCCAACGCATCCAAGGTGTACGACTGCTTCCTCGCCATGCAGCGGGCCGCGTACGCCGAGGGCGCTCTCTCGAAGAAAAACAAAGAGCTCATCGGACTTGGCATCGCCGTCATTCAAAACTGCGAGCCCGCCATGCAATGGCATGTCGAGCAGGCCACGATCGCCGGAGCGTCCTTTGAAGAGCAGCTCGAGGCCATCGAGGTCGCCATCGAGATGGGCGGAGCCGTAGCAACCGTCTACGCCCGGTTCGCCCTCGCCTCCATGGAAGGCCTTGGCGTCCGGCCTTCCCGCTAAGACACAAAGGCCCGGTGCTCGACCGGGCCTTCGTGTCAATCGTTGGTCTCGCTCTAATTCTTCTTCGCAGCCGTGTGGTGCACAGGCGCCTTCACCGGCGTTGCCGCCTTCGGCAGAATCACCGCGCCATCGGTCATGGTAATCATGATCGGGTTCGGCGTGAAGGAGTCGTACGTCCCGCTCACAGTAACGATTTGCCCCACCGCGGTCGCGGCAGTAATCGCGTCGGCCTGCGCCTTCGCTTTGTTGTACGCGGCCAGCTTCGTCTTGTACGCGGCCTTCGCAGCCGGAGTTGCGCTGGCCTTGGGTGCCACCGGCTCCTCGGGCAGCGGATCGAGAGGCGTCAGCTTGATGGTGAAGTCCGCCGTCTTCGACTGCTTCGCGTCGTCCGAAACCGCAACCTGAAGCTCCGTCGGCGTCGATGCAATCACCAGAACGTCGGGGAGTTGGTACGACTTGCCCTTCAATAATCCCCACACCTTGGCTGCTTGGTCCGGTGTCCCGTACTGCAGGATGTACTCCTTGTCGCCTACCGCCAGCGTGTTCAGATCGGGAGTGGTGGCAATTACCTGGTTCACAATGTCCGCGGGAGTCGGCGCCGGCTTCACCGAGGCCGCGAACCCGTCGGGTGGATTCAGGTTCGCCGTCGCCGCTGCCACTACCGCGTCATACCCATCGTCGTTCGGGCCGTGATACTTGTGGTAGCAATACTTTGCCGTCGGCGACATGATCGCCTTGAAGTTGTCCGGCGCATACGCCACCGCACGGCTCGCGTAGAAAGCGCAATTCAGATAGTCCGGCGGAGTGGACTGCAAATACGCCTCCGCCAGATAGAAGGTGTCCTGCAGAAGCGGACCCGGAGTCTTGGTGGAGTCCAGCGGGACCGACGACAGTTCCTTCTTGAACATGTCGATCGCGGTTGCAGAGTCCTTCTTGTTGAATGCCGCGTAGCCGATGGCGCTGTAAAAACCGGGATAGAAGTTGGTCTTCTCCGTATTGAAGTCCGCGGCCGGCATGCACGCCGGCTTGGGCGCAACCAGCCCCTTCTGCGCATAGCTGGCAGCCGCATCGAGCGCGGCTTGCTTCGCCGTGGGATCTGTCAGCGAGTCCGCTTGTCCCTTATGAATCAGGGTCGCGATGTAGAGACCTTTGAGGTTGGTCGGATTCACCCGCAGCAGACGGTCCGCAGCATCCCCAGCCTTCGCCGCATCGATCGGCGCATACAGTGCCACCAGCCTCTCCAGCGTGTTTTCCTTCACTGCGGATTGCGGAAACTGCGTGAGGTACTGTTCCAAACCCGCAGCCTGTGCCTTCGGATCGGTCTGCGTCAGTGCGTTGTTGTAAACCGCATATTCCGGGGCCGCCATCTGCGGCGCGGCACACGGGTCCGTAGGTGTTCCAGAAGGCGCGACCTGAGCGGACGCGATAGGCAGATACAATGCAACGGCACACGCCAGGAAAGTGGCTAAGACGACCTTCTTCATTCAAGACTCCTCAGTCAAGTTGTTATGTTTTTTGGGGATACTGGCCACCGGGAGTCCCGGGGGATCAAGATGGTAATTGGGCGCCGCACTTTTCTTTCCTCTGCCTTTGACGCACGCACGGTTGCGAGGCATATATGGTGCTGATTATAGGAAGCCTGCCCCGCCGTGGCAAGCACCAACAGCATATCTCTTCAGCGGGACCCCAGCCAACGCCAGTTATGTGGTCCAGCCCACCCTGCCGCCCAGTCTCCAGGCAGTGCCCTCGCCAGTCCCGCCGCCCTCCGCCGTCCACGCCCCCTTCCCTGCCGCGTATACTAGGTCTGTTCGGGCTGCATCCGCTCGCACCTCAGCGGAGCGGCACTGGAGAAAACCATGAGCGTTACCCAGCTTCCCGCCCGCGGGGCCTCGTCTGCACCAGCCTGTCCCGCCCCTCGCGTCACCGCCGCCGCCCTCCTCGAAAAAAAGCTCTCCGGCCATCCCATCACCGCCCTCACCGCGTACGACTATCCCACCGCGCGTCTGGTCGACCAGGCCGGCATCGACATGGTCCTCGTCGGCGACTCGCTCGGCATGGTCGTTCTCGGCTACGAAAATACCCTCCCCGTCACCCTCGACGAGATGCTCCACCATACTCGCGCCGTTGCCCGCGCCCTCCGCCGCGCCTTCCTCGTCGCCGACATGCCCTACGGCTCCTACCACACCTCCATCGACGAAGCCGCCCGCAACGCCCTCCGCTTCATCAAGGACGCCGGTGCCCAGGCCGTAAAAATCGAAGGCGGCAGCCCCCGCGCCCAACTCGTCCGTCACCTCACCGAAGCTGAAATCCCTGTCGTCGCCCACATCGGCCTCACTCCGCAATCCGTCCACTCCATGGGCGGTTATCGCGTTCAGGGCCGCACCATCGACGCGATGGACCGGCTCGCCGCCGACGCCCGCGCCCTCGAAGAAGCCGGGGCCGTCGCCATCGTCCTCGAAGGCATCCCCCGCGAACTCGCCGCCCGCATCACCCACCAGGCCGCCGTCCCCACCATCGGCATCGGCGCCGGCCCCGACTGCGACGGCCAGATCCTCGTCTTCCACGACCTCTTCAACCTCACCTTCGCCCCGCCCGCAAAATTCACCCGCCAGTACGCCGACGCCGCCGCCTTCTTCACCTCCGCCCTCACCCAATACCGCGACGACGTCGCCCAGCACCGCTTCCCCTCCGACGCCGAAAGCTACCACGTCTCCCGCGAAGTCCAGTCCGCCCTCGCCGCCGCCCACCCCCGCGCCCGCAAAGCCTGATCTGTCGCAGCTCAAACGCGCCTTCAGTTTTTGAGTTGTCATTCAGAGCGCAGCGAAGAATCCCCGCATTTGCACTTGCCTTTGCCTTTGCAACTGGCAACTGGCAACCGGCAACCGGCAACCAGCAACTAGCAACTGGCAACCAGCAACTAGCAACTAGCAACTACCCATGATCCTCACCCGCACTCCCTCCGAAATGCACGCCGCCTGCCGCGCTCTCCACAACACCGAACACACTCTCGGACTCGTTCCCACCATGGGCGCACTCCACGCCGGCCACCTCTCCCTCGTCGCCGCCGCCCTCACCCAGAACGACGCCGTCGCGGTCTCCATCTTCGTCAACCCCACCCAGTTCGGTCCCAACGAAGACTTCGCCGCCTACCCGCGCACCTTCGACGAAGACTGCCGCAAGCTCGAGTCCGCCGGCGTCCATCTCCTCTTCGCGCCCGCCGCCGACGCTATGTACCCCGCCGCAAACACCACCTTCGTCGACCCCGGTCCCATCGCCATTCGCCTCGACGGAGCTTCGCGTCCTGGCCACTTCCGCGGCGTCGCCACCATCGTCACCCGCCTCTTCAACATCGCGCAGCCCGACCGCGCCTACTTCGGCCAGAAGGACGCCGCCCAGGTCGCCGTCCTCCGCCACATCGTCCGCGACCTCAACCTCCCCGTCTCGCTCGTCGTCTGCCCCATCGTCCGCGAGCCCGACGGCCTAGCCCTCAGCTCCCGCAACCGCTACCTCTCCCCCGCCGAGCGCACCCGCGCCCTCATCCTCTCCCGCGCCCTCCGCGCCGCCGAATCCCTCGCCCTCTGCGGCGAAACCTCCGCCGAAACCCTCCGCGCCGCCATGCTCGCCGTCTTCGCCGCAGCCGATCCCGACCCCAACCTCGCCTCCATACCCGTCCGCCTCGACTACGCCGCCGTCGTCCACCCCGACACCCTCCTTCCCGTCACTAACACCACCCACGGCGCCCTCCTCGCCGTCGCCGCCCACATCGGCCCCACCCGCCTCATCGACAACCTCTTGTTGCCCGCGCGCTGAAGGCGTAGCACAACTCCTGCCCGCGCGCTGAAGGCGCGCTCTATCCTGGCCTGGGTCGCAGGCCAGGGCGCAGGCCCAGGTACCCACGCGCCACGGAAACAGCGGACTGAAGATCCGCGCTACCGTGCCTGTCCTTCGATAGGCCCGAAGGGCCACCCACCAAACGTCAGCTTGCAGCGACCCTCAACGCACCGACACCAAATACGCCGCAATCCATACCCCGATCGCCGCCAGCACCAGCGCCAGCCCCACCGCGCCCGCCGAAACTTTCCCTGGCTGCCACGTTCCCGCGCTCAACTGCCGCACCAGCTGCACGTGCCGCGCCGCCGCGCCCACATTCACCGCCACACCAAGTGCCACCAGCGCCACCCCCGCCCACCCCGAAAGCCCGGGCGCGCGCACCGGCGCATGTTGCTCGCTCGCCTGCAACTCCCGCAGGAACAGTCCGAACCGGGCCACCGCGAAGCCCACACCCATCAACCCCAGCCCGGTGCGCAGCCACGCCAGCAAGGTCCTCTCCGCGGCAAAGTAAATTCGTGGATCGTCTTCCGGTTTGCTTTCCATCCCTTCAAGATGCCACAATCTGGCGCCTCCAGTCCTCTCACTCCCGCGCCGCTGGTCGCGGACCCTTGAGTACAAGCGCGCTCCCTAACACTTTCCGGTCATTATCAATCGCGGATCGACCGGGTAGGATCGCATCACTCGCTAGGGGCTCCTCCGATGCTCCCCTCCGAAAACTCAAATACGCGGGGACTGTTGGATGAAGCGCTTTCTCGATAAACTCGCAGCCGACGATTCCGGCCAGGACCTCGTCGAATACGCGCTGGTCGCAGCCCTGGTGGGTCTCGGCGTGGTCGCCGCCATGAGAGGTCTATCCAACAACGTCGGCAAGGACTTCAACAGCGTCGGCAACACGCTCACCAACGCCGTCGCATAGTTCCCGGGCGCATTCTCAGAATCTCTGTATCGGCCCCGCCCTCCATACATCGTTCGCGCTATTTGGTGCCGCACACCCCGCACGATAAACTCAGCGGGCCCATGCCCGGCCTCATCCCCAATTGCTCATTCCTGCCCAGGTCCCGCCCACCCCAAACACCTGTGTCCGCCGTCACCTCCATTTTCCGGCCAAACTCGCGTGTCAACCCCTTAAACTAGCCATCTAACTCAAACCAAACGACATACCACTGCCATTCAGACCCCTCCAACCCGCTATAATGGATATAGGGACCAAACACAAAAAAAGCCGCAACGGAACCAGCCCCACTCGCGGCCTTCCTCCATTCCGGCCAAAAGGAGCTCAAAAATGCGCGCGAACCCACTCCAAGCTCCCCAAATCGCGCTCAAGCCATCCCCTAACCCCAATGGTTTGACTATCTTAGCCGTAAGTCCTTTAGAAGTGGGTTCTTGGAGATATCTACCCCCTCCTAACCCGAACCAACCAAAGCACTTCGCCCCAAGATCCTATGGGGGGAGGGGGGGGCACCCTACCGCCCCAGATACTGCTTGTACCGCGTTTCCACCACGCCCGTATTCCGTGCCAGCGCCAGCTTGGCCTGGTTGAACTGGAACTCGGTCGTGATCAACTGGCTCTGCGCCGCCGCCAGCGTCGCCTGCGCCTGCACCACCGGCAGGTTGTCGTCCACACCCGCTGCAAACCGGTCGCGCGTGTCCTGGAGTGCCTGGGCCGCCAGGTCCACATTGCTCCGCGCCACCTTCACCAGCTCGGCGGACGATGCCACATCCAGCCGGCTCGCTCGCACCTGCTCGTCGATCGTCACCCGCAGCGACTCGATCTGGCGCCGCAACCCGATCTCATTCGCCGCCGCCACCTCGGCCTCGCCGCGGAACCGGCCCTCTTCGAAGATCGGGATCTTCAGCACGCCTTGGGCGGTGAACACGCCGTGATACAGCCCCCGCGTCTCGCCCAGCACACCGTAATATCCGTTGAAGGCCAGCGAAGGCATGCGTTCGTACTTCACCGCCTTGCGCGACCGCTCCGCGACCTCGAGCTGCGCCTCCAGCTCCAGCAGGTCCTTGCGCCGCTGGTACGCCAGCGCCTTGGTCTCGTCCAGCGACATCTCCGCCAGGTCGGCATACGGGACCGCGTCCGTCAGCGTCAGCTCCTGCTCGGCCGGCAGTCCAACCAGCCGGTTCAGTGCGATCTTGTCCTTGGCAAACGTGTTCTGCGCCTTCACCAGTGTCTGCTGCTCCGTCTGCAACTGCACCTGCGCGCGCAGCACGTCCAGGTTGGTCCCCACGCCCGCGTCGTGTTCCAGGGTCGCCTGCCGCAGCACTTCTTCATCCGCGGTCACCAGCGCCTGCGCGTTGGCGATCTGCGCCGCATCCGCCAGCGCCGCCAGATACTGCGTACCCACCGCCATCACCACGGCGCCGCGCGTGTTCAGCGTGTTCTCCGCGACGACATTCGCCGCCTTCTTCGCCGCCGCGTACAGGTAGAAGTCAGGCAGGTTGAACAGCACCTGGTCCGCGCTCAACTGCGCGTCCGTCGTGTTCACCTTCACGATCGTGCTGATCGTTCCTGGAGCGAACCCGAACGCCGCCAGCGAGGACGGCTTGAAGCCCAGCGCGGCCAGGTCGATCTCCTGCGCTTGGGTGTAGCCGCTGGCCTTCATGTTCGGCAGCAGCGCGTAGAAGACCGTCGAAATCTGTCCGCGCACCGCCCGCTCGGTCTGGTTCGCCAGCAGCACCTGCAGGTTCTGCTTCAGCCCGCGTGCGATGGCATCGTCCAGCGACAGCGGAAGCGCTCCCGGTGCAACCGGCTCCACGGTAACGCCCCCGGCAAACCGGATCGCCGGCAACGCCGCTGCCTGGCCCGGGAATCTCTGGCTGGAGTCGGCCGGCCGCGCTGCCACCGCGGCACTGGGAGCCATCGGCAGCGCTGCGTCCTGCTGGCCCCCGGCGGGCGCCGCGCTGATCAGCGCCAGCAGGACCAAGCACCCGCCGGTTCGCCGCCGCTTTTGCGTCCGCGCACTGACGCCTGCGTCGTTCAACTGAAAGAGATTTGCCACGCTCACTCTCAGTTTAGAGTCTGGCGGCCTTCAATGGGTTGCGAAATTTGCCTTGGGACACGGCATTTCCTCGTATGTCTCGGATCGCGCTCTAGTTACTCCCCCATTACCCGCGAACGGATGTGTCATTGTGACGCCGAGTTTACAGGTATATGCTCGCACCGAGGTAATACCAATGAGCCAGATTATTTCGACATTCTTCATCCCCTTACTCGCCGTCTGGGGAATCTTCTATATCTTCGCGATATGGGTCCTCTGGATGATCGTCAAGTCCCTTAAGGGCATCGACGTCAGCCTGAAAGCGATTGCCGCCAAGCCCGAAAGCAAGAGTTAGGCGATAAAGTCAGTTCCCAGCCGGATTCGTTGGACGCCTAACGGATCTGCACCAATCCAGAATCCGCTCCCGCGCCCGCCCCGTGCGCGGCGCCCGGGGTGACGTGCGTGGTCTGCGGCGCGCGCCAGTGATCGATGTAGCTCACCTGGTGCACGCAGCTGATGGTGCAGTTGGGCGCGCAACTTTTCTCCGCGAGAAACTCCCGCTTCACGTCCACCCTGCTGTACTCGGCGATGGGAACGCCGGGATACCCGCGCTGCTGCGAGCAGTAGTGCACCAGCCCGAACTCGCAGATGTACAGGTAGCGCGCGCCCGCGCGGCACCGCCAGTCGTTTGGCTGGCCGTTGGCGATCGCCTCCTGAAAGTGGTTGAAGCGCGAATAGCTCCGCCGCGTCAGCCGCCGCACCTTGTCCCACACCGTGCGCTCCTCGTCGCCCAGCGGCTTCAACTGCCCGCTGCCGTCGTGGATGATCCCGATGGTTGACGAGAAGCCCAGCGCCAGCGCCCGCTCGCTGACGGTCAGCGCGTCGGTAGGATTCGCGATGCCGCCGCCAACCACCGAGTTGATGTTTACGTGGAAGTCCGCGTGCTCCGCCAGCATCTTCAGCTTCGCGTCCAGAACCTTCAGGCTCTTCTTCGACACCGCGTCCGGCATCACGTTGTCGATCGAGATCTGCAGATGATCGAGACCGGCCCGGTTCAGCCGCTCGATCCGTTCCGGCATCAGCAGGTACCCGTTCGTGATCATCCCGGCAATCGCGCCCGTCTTCCGGATGCGCGCGATCACGCGGTCCAGTTCCGGGTGCAGCAGCGGCTCGCCGCCCGAAATCGTGATGACCGAAGTTCCCAGCCGGCCCAGTTCGTCGATCCGCCGCTCCATCTCCTCCATCGGAACAGGATCGGAGACGTCGTCGAACTCGTTGCAATAGGTGCAGGCCAGATTGCACCGCCGCATGGGCACAATGTGCGCCATGTATGGATGCCCGGTGTCCAACAGCGCCGACCCGATAGAGCGCAACTCGCGCAGCTTGCGGGTAGCGGCCTTCCAACGGCGCCGCAACGGCATCGGGCGTCTCTCCTGCGATTCGGGAACTTGTGACGCAGGAACCCGTTCTGTGCCGTCCAGAGCCATCCGTTCAGTATAAACGCCGTTGCTGACGGAACCCCTTATCCCCAGAGAACCGCCAGGCCAAGGCACACCGCGATCGCCAGGTCGAAGACGATTGGCAGACGCAAAGGGAAATACCGCCCTACCAGCGCCGCATAGCCGAGGTTCCCGGCCAGGAATACCAGCGCTACCGGACGCATTTGCCTGCCCGTGCCCGACACGGCCCAGAACAGCACACCCTCCAGGATGCAGGTAAGGGCCGCAAACAGCGCATAACCAATGTAGTAATCCCAGTAGCTCCGGCCCGCCCCGGCGCCAAAAAGATGCGACTTCATCACCGCGATCACTCCAGACTCATCGGCGCTCCGGTTTGCTCCTCCGAACAGGATGATCGATCCATGGGCCAGCCCCTGCACCACCGCCAATACCGCCGCCACCCGCAAAAGAATGCTTGACGTCATCGCACCGCCTCCTCGCTGATTGGGAATCTATCCTGTGCGGTACGATTTTGCAAGTATGGACAAAAATGATACTATGGAGTTGAGTCAAGTGAACGTCATGGCAGCCTGGGTATGTTGAAGCGAAAGTCCATCTCGGAACGAGCCGGCCGCGCCTGTCCTATCCTCGCTTTTCATCAGATTCTGGGGGGAAAGTACAAGCTCCGTTTGCTCTACGAACTTCTCGACGGCCCTCGCCGTTACGGAGAACTGCGCAAGGACCTCATCGCAGCTGGACTTGGAAGCCCGGTCACTCCGCGCATCCTCAGTCGCGAACTGAAGGAGTTGGAGCAGCGGGGGCTGATCCACCGCAAGCAATATCCCGTGGTGCCGCCAAAAGTCGAGTATTCGCTCACGGAGCTGGGCCTCACCCTTATTCCCGTTGTTGAATCGATCGCCGCGTGGGGCATCGCGAATGTCCGGCAGCCGGCCTAAGCGCACCGCCCGGCGCGCGTCGGGCGTCTCGGAACTTCACAGCAGCACCGCCTCGCCTGCATTTGCTGGGATAGCATCGATGCGTTGCGTCGCGTTTCCTTCAGGCGCACCGGCACCGCTACAATAGGCGGAGCATTTGCAAAGGGCCTATAGCTCAATTGGTTAGAGCAGCGGACTCATAATCCGTTGGTTCAAGGTTCAAGTCCTTGTGGGCCCACCATTTTTACTCTTTCGCCAGCCGCGCATTGGCGCGAACCAGCTTCCGTGTAATAGCGTCGTCTAAGCAACATATCCCGTCTCGCAAGGAACAGGCTCCCAATCTCATGCGCATTTCCTCTGTCGGTACCGCCCTCCCCCGCCATCGCATCCCTCAAACTGAATTTACCGAGAGGTTGCGCAACTACTGGGGAAGCAAGCTGCCTGAGCCGCGCCTGCTCGGCCGGCTGCACGCCAACTGCGGTGTGGAATCCCGCTACTTCGTGCTTCCGCTGGAAGCCTACCCTGGCCTGATCGGGTTCAAGGCCACCAACGATGTCTGGATCAGAAACGCGGTCGAACTTGCCCAGACCTGCATCGCCCGCGCACTCGATCCCCTCGGCCTCACAGCAGCCGACATCTCCGCCATCTTCTTCGCCTCCGTCACCGGCATCGCCAGCCCCACCATCGACGCCCGGCTCATCAATCTCCTGCCATTTCCCTCAAGCGTCAAACGCACGCCCATCTTCGGCCTGGGATGCGTCGCCGGCGCTGCCGGCATCGCGCGCGCCTCCGACTACGTCCGCGCCTTCCCCAATCAGATCGCGTTGCTGCTCTCGGTCGAGTTGTGCTCGCTCACCTGGCAGGACAACGACCAGTCCATCGCCAACCTCATCTCCTGCGGCCTCTTCGGCGACGGCGCCGCCGCGGTCGTCATCGCCGGCGACGACGTCGCTCTGCCCGTATCCAAGCTCCCGCCCGGCCCCAGCATCCTGGCCACCCGCTCCACCTTCTACCGCAACAGCGAGTACGTCATGGGCTGGGACATCGGCAACACCGGCTTCACCATCGTGCTCTCGCCCGACGTGCCCAAAGTCGTGATGGAGAACCTGCGCGGCAACGTGGAGAGCTTCCTCGCCGAAAACGGCCTCACGCTCGCCGACATCTCCAGCTACATCTTCCACTCCGGCGGCCCGAAGGTGCTGGAGGCCGTGGAAGCGTCGCTCGAGCTGCCCAAAGAGGCGCTTGCCCTGTCCTGGAAGAGCCTGCGCGAGGTCGGCAATCTCTCCGCGGCATCGGTGCTGATGGTGCTGGCCGACACGCTCGAAAGCCATCGCGGCGCGTCGGGGAGTTACAGTATTCTGGCGGCGATGGGACCCGGCTTTTGCCTGGAACTGGTGCTGCTCAAGTGGTGATAACCGCACACGCTTGCGCTACCTGCACGCGCAAGTGATAAAACTGTCACACAGCAGCTATAGATCGCCAGGGCCACCCGAGCGGCCGGCTGATGTCGAAGCTCCGCGGTGGAAACACGCCGTGGGAGAGTATGGGAGAAAGCATGGACGACATTGAGTCCCGCATCATCGAGCTCGTTGCCAAATCGAAGAACATGCAGCCATCGGACGTCCGCATGGACAGTACGTTCGAGGAGTTGCAGATCGATTCGCTCGACAAGATCAATTTGAGCTTCGCGGTGGAGGAGATGTTTTCCATCGAGATTCCCGACGATGCCCTCAACTCGCTGAAGACGGTCGGTGACGTTGTGCGCGGCGTGGAAACTCTGCGTGCCGCTGCGCCACCGAGTGCCACGGCGTCTTAACTAGCCGATCGCGTGAGAATCCAGGCACGAGTGACCCAAGTTGTGAGGGCTCAATGAACCGCGTCGTCGTCACCGGCCTGGGATGTGTCACGCCGATCGGCAACACCGTCGACGCATTTCGCGAGTCGCTCTACGCGGGGCGCACCGGCATCGCTCCGTTTGACCTGAGCTCTATGCCGGGTGCGCTGTCGCCCGATCCCGGCATCCGCTTCAAGACCACCGCCAAGGTCAAGAACTTCAACCCCACGCAGAATCCCGAGCAGCACCTCACGTCGGGCTTTATCCTGACGTCCGAGCTGGGTGCGCAGTTCGGTATCGTCGCCGCGCGCCAGGCAGTGGCACACAGTGGCTTTCTCCCGCACTACGACGCTGCCAATGTCGCAATCGTCACCGGCTGTTCCTGCGGCGGACGGGCCGCGGACGAAGACGCGAACCGCAACCTCTACCTCCGCAACGCGCGCGTCCCTCCCACGGCCATCATTCGCACCATGGCCAGCTCGGGTACCAGCAACATCGCCATCGAAACCGGGATCACCGGCCCGGTGCTGAATATCGCAACCGCCTGCGCGTCGGGTACTCATGCCATTGGGCTGGCCTTCCATATGGTGCGCTCCGGCATGGCCCCCGCTGCCATCGCCGGCAGCTACGAGGCCCCCCTCACCTACGGCTTTCTGCGCGCTTGGGATTCCATGCGCGTGGTTTCGCCTACCGCCTGTCGTCCATTCTCCGTTGACCGCGACGGCATGACCCTCGGCGAAGGCGCCGCCATCATGATCCTCGAGCCGCTGGACACCGCCCTCGCCCGCGGCGCGCGCATCTTCGCGGAGATCGTCGGCTTTGGCATGTCGGCCGACGCCCACCACATCACCCAGCCGCGTGCCGAAGGCGCAGCCCTCGCCATGCGCCGCGCGCTCGATGACACCGCTCAAGCCGGCGTCATCGAACCCGCTTCCCGTGTCGGCTACATCAACGCCCACGGCACCGGCACGCTGACCAACGACGCGGTCGAAGCCGCCGCCATCCACCAAACCTTCGGCCCGCTCGCGCCGCACATTCCGGTCGGCGCCACCAAGTCCCTCACCGGCCACTCCATCGGCGCGGCTGGAGCCATTGAGGCCCTGGCCACCGTGCTCGCGCTCGACGCAGCCAGCCTGCCCCACACGGCCGGTGTCACCAGCATCGACCCTGCGCTCAGTCTCGACATCCTCACGGGCCAGCCGCGTCCGCTCGCGGCAGACAAGGACCTCGCCCTCTCCAACTCACTTGCCTTCGGCGGCCTCAACGCTGTCCTCGCCTTCCGCCGCTACGCGATTTAGCTGGATCTTGAATGCCGTCCGTCTTAGCATCGACTCCCGGCCATCGCGATTTGCCGATTGCAACCGCGATACCATGGACACAGACGACCTGCAGATGAACTTTCCTCATGCCCATTTGCGCGCAATCTGGCCGGCCTGTCCGTGGGCCGCGGCTCGCACCGCCAAAAACCTGGTTGCAAGCGAAATCTCATGAAGCCCACCATCGTCATTCTCACTTTCAACTCCGGCGATTCCATCGCGAATACGCTGGCCGCCATTGCCTCCCTCTCCGACGACGTCCATGTCGTCGATTCGGGCAGCACCGACAACACCGTTGAGATTGCCTCGGCCTTCGGGGCCAACGTCCAGCAGCATCCCTTCCTCAACTACGGAAACCAGCGCAATTGGGCCATCGACAACATCCCCGCAAAGTACCCTTGGCAACTCCACCTTGACGCGGACGAGTTGGTGGGCGATTCGTTGCGAACGGAGATCCTTGCCCTGCCCGACGATCCCGGCTGCGACGGCTTCTTCCTCAAACGCTACCTACGCTTCATGAACCGCACCCTGAAGCACAACCTTGCGCCGACCTGGCACATGCGTCTCTTCCGCGCCGGAAAAGGCCGCTGCGAACTCCGCGAGTATGACCAGCATTTCTTTTGCACCGGGACCACCGCGAGATTGCATGGCTCAATGCTGGACGATATCCGTATGTCGCTTTCCGAGTGGACCTACCGGCACAACCGATGGTCGGACGCCGAGGTTCGCGAGCTGCTAGGCCGATCGCTCGAAGGCCGGGTCGAATCGAAGCTCTCAGGCAATGTCGTTCAGCGCAAACGCTACCTGCGCAGCCAATACGATCGCGCGCCCTTGTTTCTGCGCGCCTTCGCGCTATTCGTCTATCGCTACTTCTTCAGGCTCGGCTTCCTCGACGGCATCGAGGGCCTCATCTTCTGCGTGCTGCAAACCTTGTGGTTTCGCTTCCTGGTCGATGCGAAGCTGCTCGAGGCGAAGCGCTCCAACGCCCCGGCGCCCAAATCCCACGCCTGACGCATCTTCCGGGTGCCCATCCTTTGTGTCACATCGCAAAACTGGAACTCACCACTCCTTGGCTGCCGCGTCCGAAGTCACCGCGCACGCCTCCTCCGCCGGCCCCTTCCACCGCAGCACCGGCTTCCTTGCTGCGGCCGTCTCATCCATCCGCCGCACCCGTGTGTTATGCGGAGCAGTCTGCACCAGCTCCGGGTTCTCCGCCGCCTCCTGCGCAATCTGTTTCAGCGCGTCGATCAGCAGGTCGAGCTCTTCGCGGCTCTCGCTCTCGGTCGGCTCGATCATCATCGCGCCCGACACGATCATCGGGAAGCTCACCGTGTACGCGTGGAACCCGTAATCGATCAGCCGCTTGCCCATATCGCCGGTCTTGACGCCGTTCTTCGCCTGCGCGCGATCGCTGAAGACCACCTCATGCAGCGTCGGCGTGGTGAACGGCAGCTCGAACGTGCCCTCCAGCTTGGCGCGAATGTAGTTCGCATTCAGCACGGCGTCTTCGGTCGTCTGCCGCAGCCCGTCCGGCCCGTTGGCCAGAATGTACGCCAGCGCGCGCACAAACATCCCGAAGTTGCCATAGAACGCCCGCACGCGCCCCACGCTCTGCGGACGGTTGTAATCCAGGCCGAGCGAGCCGTCGTCGCGCGTTACCAGCACCGGCGTGGGCAGGAACGGCTCCAGAATCTTCTTGCACGCCACCGGCCCCGACCCCGGCCCGCCGCCTCCATGCGGAGTCGAAAATGTCTTGTGCAGGTTCAGGTGCATCACGTCCACGCCAAAGTCGCCCGGCCGTGTCTTGCCCACCAGAGCGTTCATGTTCGCGCCGTCCATATAGAGCAGCGCGCCCTTGGCGTGGAGGATGTCCGCGATCTTGTGGATCTCGCTCTCGAAGACGCCGATGGTCGAAGGGTTCGTCAGCATCAGCGCGGCGGTATCTTCATCCACCATCCGCTCCAGCTCAACGATGTCCACCATCCCCTGCGCATTCGACTTCAGGTTCGCCACCTGATAGCCCACCACCGCGGCAGTAGCAGGATTCGTTCCATGCGCCGAGTCGGGAATCAGAATCTTCTTGCGCGCATTGCCTTTGCTCTCGTGATACGCCCGCGCCAGCAGGATGCCCGTAAACTCGCCGTGCGCGCCCGCCGCCGGCTGCAGTGTAATTGTGTCCATGCCGGTAATTTCGATCAGGCACTCGCTCAGCAGCTTCATAATGCCCAGGCAGCCCTGGCTCAGCGACTCCGGCTGATACGGATGCGCCTCGGCAATCCCTTCCAACCGCGACACCGCCTCGTTCACCCGCGGGTTGTACTTCATGGTGCAGCTTCCCAGCGGATACATCCCGAGGTCGATCGCGTAGTTCCACGTCGAAAGCCGCGTGAAGTGCCGAATAATCTCAATCTCCGAGAGCTCGGGCATCACGCCCAGGTCCGTCCGCGCGCTCGCGCCCAACAGGGAAGCGGCGTCCACCGCCGGCACATCCAGCTCCGCCAGCCGGTACCCCTTCTTCCCCGCTGACGACTTCTCAAACATCAACCCCTCATTCTGGTTGACATGCGTCGTCACTTTCTTCGGTGTGCCTACGAACTTGGTCTCACTCATAGCGTCTCGGTTTCCTTCACTCTGTCGGGAAGATTCCTGATTACCGTCCAATACTCTTCGCGAACGTCGTCATCGATCTTGGTGGTGGTGTTTGTCGCGTATAGCGCATCGCCACCACGCTTCTTTGGGCCTGAAATCCAGAACGCTTCACCTGTTTCTTCGCAGATAAAATTTGATTTGAAGCCCTCCGCTTTGTGAAAGTGCTTGCCTTGATAGCTTAGGCTGCGGCGGGTCTTAGAAAATGTGACTCGGCCGATGCGAGCTGGGCCAGTTAGATTCGCCTGACCGGCATGGATAGTTCCTTCACCCCACGGATTCTGTTGGGTGAGGCCGCCCTTATTCTCGATGTACATAACTCTTGTCTTATGTGCCACCACTAAAACTCCACTGCATCCGCCTCATCGCCCGTCGCCGAATAGCTCCCCGACTCCGGCCCATCCTTATCTTCTTCGCGCAGCGAAAGCCCAAACACCACGCCGTTCTCAAACTCGACCGTCAGCGCATCGTCCTCTTCCAGCGATGCTGTCTTCACCGTCTCGCCGATCTGCGCGCACAGCGCATTGCGATACTCCGGCTCGCCGAACCCGACCGAAAAATCCGGAAGCAGTACATACGGCCAGTCGTACAGCTTCAGCAGCGGGTCGCCGAATCGCAGTTGCAGATAGTCCTCGACAAACTCAACCGCCTTCAGTTCCTCGCCTTCAATCGCCGAAATATCCATCCCTAGACTTTCGTCAACTCGTCCGCCGGAACCAAGGCCTGCAGCGCATCCGCCGCCGCATCCATCTGCTTGCGCGTCGTCATCTCGGTCGCGCACCACAGGCTCGCATTCGGTCCCAGCTCCGGATACCACTTCGCCAGCGGCAACCCGCCAATAATCTTGCTGTCCAACAGAGCGGCGTTCGTCTCCTCCGCGCCCGCGGGTAACTCCAGCACAAACTCGTGGAACCGCGGCGCACCGTCAAACAGCACCTTCGCGCCTTCGCCCGACAGCGCACTCTTCAGATAATCCGCCTTCGCGAGGTTGTGTTCGGCCAGCTCGCGCAGCCCCTCCTTGCCGTACACGGTCAGGAAGATGGTCACCATCATCGCCACCAGCGCCTGGTTGGTGCAGATGTTGCTGGTCGCCTTCTCGCGCCGGATGTGCTGTTCGCGCGTGGACAGCGTCAGCACATATCCGCGCTTGCCGTCCATGTCCTTGGTTTCGCCCACGATGCGTCCCGGCATCTGCCGCAGAAACTTCTCCTTGCACGCAATCACGCCGCAGTACGGCCCGCCGTAGCTCATGGCGACGCCAAACGACTGCGCCTCCATCGCCACAATGTCTGCCTCCGCCGGCGGCTTCACAATCCCCAACGAAACCGCCTCGGCAATCGAAACAATCAGCAGCGCGCCCTTGGCGTGCGCCATCTCCGCAATCGCCGCCACGTCCTCGATCGTCCCGAAGAAGTTCGGCGACTGGATCAGCACGCACGCCGTCTCCTTCGTAATCGCCTCGTCCAGCGCCTTCGTATCCACGCGCCCATTCGCCGCGTAGCCAACTTCGCTGATCGGAATCTCCTGGTGCTGCGCATACGTCGCAATCACCTCGCGGTACTCCGGATGCACCGTTCGCGCGATCACCGCCTTGTCGCGTCCGGTCACGCGCACCGCCATCATCATCGCTTCGGCCGCGCCGGTGGAGCCGTCGTACATCGACGCGTTCGCGATCTCCATCCCCGTCAGCTCGCAGATCATGGTCTGGAACTCGAACATCGCCTGCAGCGTGCCCTGCGAGATCTCCGGCTGGTACGGCGTGTAGCTGGTCAGGAACTCCCCGCGCAGCACCAGGCTGTCGATGATCACCGGCTTGTAGTGCCGGTACACGCCCGCGCCCAGAAAGCTGGCGTATCCGGTCGCATTGTTCTCGGCGAACGCGCGAAAGCGGTCGACAATCTCCGACTCCGAGTGCTGCCGCGGAATCTTCAGATCGCGCATCAACTGATACTCCGCGGGGATCGTTGCAAACAAATCGTCGATCGACTTCACGCCGATCTCCTCAAGCATCTCCTCGCGGTCCTTTGGACTCTTTGGCAGGTAGCGCATTCTTAGAGCGGTTCTCCTCTCTCGCCGGGCTCGTTGGCCCGGATCATTTCGGTGACGCCCGTCTTAGTGTCCGGTCTCTTCGCTGACAAATTTTTCGTAGTCCTCCGCCGACAGCAGCGCATCCAACTCCCCCGCATCCTTCAGATCCAGCTTCAGCATCCAGGTCGCGTTGGCGTCTTCGTTGATCTTCTCGGGCTTGTCCTTCAACTCTTCATTCACCGCCGTCACCGTGCCCGACACCGGCGAATATAAATCGCTCACGGCCTTCACGCTTTCTACTGAGCCGAAGATCTTTCCCGCCTCCACCGCATCGCCCACCTTGGGCAGCTCGACGAAGACGATATCGCCCAGCGAACTCTGCGCGTAATCCGTGATGCCGACGGTCCCGGCCGTGCCATCGGCAGAAATCCATTCATGCTCCTTGGTGTAGCGGTAACTGGCAGGGTAGCTCATTCGTCTGATCTCCATTCAGATGTGCAGTTTCACTACCAGTGTAGCTGTTCGGCGAGGTGGATTTCTCAGGCAGCCTTCTTTGGCCGCCTATAGAACGGCGTTGGCACCACCTTCGCCTTCACTAACTGCCCGCGGATTTCCACTGCAACTACCTCATCCAGGCCTGCGTACTGCACCGGCACATAAGCCAGCGCGATATTCTTTTTCAGGAACGGCGCGGGCGAGCCGCTGGTGATCTGGCCAATGCGCTCTCCACTCACAGCACACACCGGATAGCCGTCCCGCCCAATCCCACGCTCGATCATCTCCAACCCCACCAGCTTGCGCTTCGGCCCGCCCGCGGCCTCGATCGCCGCCAGCGCCTCGCGTCCCACAAAATCCACCCCCTTCTCCAGCTTCGCGTACCGCCCCAGCCCCGCCTCGTACACGTTGATCGTCTCCGAAATCTCGTGCCCGTACAGCGCCATCGCCGATTCCAGCCGCAGCGTATTCCGTGCCCCCAGCCCGCACGGCAGAATGCCGAACTCCGCGCCCGCCGCCAGCACCTCGCCCCACACCCGCGCGCTGGTCTGCTCGTCCGACGGGATGTAGATCTCGAATCCGTCCTCGCCCGTGTACCCCGTCCGCGCGATCATCACGTTGTACAGCCCAGCCACCTTGCCCCACGTAAACCAGTAGCCTTTGATTCCACTCAGGTCTGTGTCGGTCAGCTTCTGCAAGGTTTCCACCGCTCGAGGCCCCTGGATCGCCAACTGCGTATACATATCGCTGTAATCGCTGACGTGGACCGCCGGCATGTGCCCCACCGTCTTTCGCACCCACTGCACGTCCTTCTCCCGGGTGCCCGCGTTGATCACGATCAAGTAGTCGTTTTCGCTCAGCTTATGCACCACCACGTCGTCCACAAACGTCCCATCCGGGTACAGCATCGCCGAGTAGTGCGCCTGCCCCACCTGCAGCTTCGCCGCGTCGTTCATGCACAGCCGCTGCACCGCCGCCAGCGATCCAGGCCCGCGAAACTGGATGTCCCCCATATGCGACACGTCGAACAGCCCCACGCCCGTCCGCACCGCCATATGCTCGGCCACCAGCCCTTGGTACTCCACCGGCATGTCCCACCCGCCGAAGTCGACCATCTTCGCCTTGTGTGCGCGATGGATGGTATTCAGGGCTGTCTTGCGGAGCTCGGTTGTAGCTTCTGCCATCCTCGTTCCTCCGTTCCATGCTCCCTGCAATATCTCTCTGGACAACCTTCATCTCTGTGGGGTGCTCTTCCAAAACCATAGCATCCGCCGGAACCGCATTCCCAAATCGGTCTCACTAATCCAACGTAACGGTACGCGAATGCAATTACATAGCGGCCTCGGCTAAAGCTCGCCAAATTTTCCGGCCTTTCTACGACAGTTCCGCCACACCGTGCCGATAAACAGGCTGAGTGCAGTTTGCCCCGGCAACCAATCGATCGGGAGCGGATGGAGGATGCAACGATGGCTTTGGTTCAGACGTGCAAGTGCGAAGAGTGTGGTTTGCAGAAATCTTTTGCGAACCATTGGGTCATGATAATCGAACGCAAGGAATCTCTCACGGTCCTTCCGGTCTGGGATGAAAAGAAGGTCCGCCGCACCCGCCATTTCTGCGGACGCGCCCATGCCAGCCGCTTCGTCGAACGCTGGATCGCCAACCCCGGCATGGCGCTGGTGCCCGACGCCTCGGCCGAGGCGGAGTCGAATCGCGCCACCAGCTTCGGGCGGTCCAATGAAGACGGGCACGAGGAGGAGCGGGCAGACGAGAAGACGCTCGGGCAGATGCTGATGCTTGACGAAAATGGCGAAGAGACTAGTTCGGCCCGCATCATCCCTGCCCCCGCGGCGCGCACCGTTCAGCCCGTCGGACTGCAAGCGGTTCCGGTTCCGCCCGCTTGTGTCCTGCCACCCTCCCTGACACACGTCGCGCCTTCGCCTTATGCCCGCGAAATGCGCATGATGACTTAGTGTGCGAGCAGTAAGCCAAGAACACCGCTCAATTTCCGGCCTTGCATCTACTGCACCGGGTCGATGGACTTGATGTTGGCCAGCGCTGGCATATGCCCCAGTGCGATCCACGCCCCCACTAACCCGAACATCACGGAGAGGCAGGAGCCAATAATCCAGATGTTGTCGCTGTCCACCGTGGAGCGCGGCCCGGACGAGCTATGCCATCGGGATGCGACCTTCAGCGCAAGGAAACCCGCGACCAGTTGTATTCCCGTGCCCGGCAGCATGAACGCGCCGGTATAAATCGTCCGCTCCAGAACGCCCACCAGCCAGCTAAGCCGGGACTTGTGGTGGTCCGGGTCTGGCGGATGGTGTTTGCGCACATACGGCCACAAGGTCTTTTCCACCAACGACCACAGCACGACATGGCCCACAACGATCGAAAACGCGAACCCGGCAATCACTCGCAACACGTTCATACCCTTCCACTAACACTTCTTATCGGCACCCGGAATCATAAGCTCCAGCCCGCTCTGCACCCGCCTGCAATTCACTGTCCTCGTTCCCGCTGCCGCGCTCGCACAAAGTTGCTCACACAGAAGTAGCCGAACACAGCCGCCATAATCGCCGCGCCCACCAGGCTGCGATGTGCCTCCGCGTTCGCCGCGCCTGCGCGCCACGCTCCACGCAGCTTCCAAACGTAAGCGAGGGCCGCTACGGCAAACAGCCCGAAAAATACCCCCGAAACCTCCAGCCACAGCACCCCGGAGAGCTTCACGAATGGCTTCCACATCGCCTCACCAAAGCGCCGGGTCCCCCGCCCCAACCCCTGCCGCACTTCGCGCGTCTGAACCACCGCCCTGGCCGCCTTCCTCGGGAACGTGTCGGCAACTGCCGTCTGCCCGGCTGACCGCGCCGCACCTGCCCCGCTCGCCGCACCCCGCTCCCGCGCCGCTTGGCCGGTATTCGCACTCCGTCCAGTGCTCCTGCCCGAGGGGTCCTCCGCCGTTGCCGCGTCCACCGCGGTTACCAGCGTCTTCACTGCTTGCCGGGCCCCGAAGCCAAGCGCGCGTCCAAAGCGAACCTTGTCCATTGTCTGAAGTGTAGCCCCCGGCCTCTCGTCGCGAAAGCGGCTTGCGCCGGCGTGTGGCACAAAAAAACCACTACCAAACCAATCTCACTCGCATCTCACTTAGCAGAGTGCTTGCTCCATGAGGACACGAAGGAGCGCAGACAATGAGACGTTTAATCCTTGTCGCATGTGGTTTTTGTGCAGCTGCCGCGGGACTTCTGGTGTGGGGGTTGAAGCGAACACCGAACGTCGAGGACTTCTCGCGCCGGCCCTGAGACGTGTTCGGGCCGATTACCGCACTGCCCTGTCGAGCAACTCGTTCCAACCATTCGGTTGATCGCGACTGCAGCAAAGCATTGCGTCCGGTGGGTAGCGCAACTCGTCTAATGGGATAGCTCGTTTGTTCGCCAAATCGGCCGCGAGCCTCGAAAGCTGCTGGCGGCCAGCAACGCAATAAGGAGCCCTCCCCATGAATAGGAAACCCCTAACTACGCTCGCGTTTGCCGCCATTCTCGTTGCCCTCCCCTCAGCCGGCTTTGCCCAGGACGGCAGTGTGCAAAGCAAGCCGGCTCCATCCGATCCAAGTCAGCTGGCTAGCAGGATGGTGCCGGCCGCTGCTGTCTTTACCACCGACATCGATTCCAGAAAGATGTCCTCCGGTTCCACATTCCAGTCCAAGCTCCAAGACAAGGTTCGTCTCGAAGGCGGCCCTGAGTTGCCCTCCGGGACCCTCCTGGTTGGCCGGGTCGTTGAGGACAACACACAGGCTGCAGGTCCGGCGAAGCTTGCGCTCCAGTTCACTGAAGCCGACCTGAAGAACGGCCAGACCGTGCCGATTAAGGCGACCATCGTCAACGTCTACGCCACGACCAACGGTGAGTACGCCAATGCTCCTCTCGAATGGAATCGCAGCACCCTGGGCGTCGATCAGGTTGACGTCGTCTCGGGAGTGGATCTTCATAGCAGGATAGCCGGCCCCAACTCCGGCGTTTTTGTTTCGACCGGCAAAGATGACATCAAGCTGCCAAAGGACATGGGCATCGAACTCGCAATCGCGCCGCGGGCCGTAACCGCGCAAGCGGCTGCGGGTGGCGAATAAGCTCAACGGGAACCAAAGACAGGGCACCCAACCGGATGCGCCGAGTATCTGGTTGGGTGTTTCCGCCTTACGCCGCAAACTCGCATAGGTTACCTCTGGAAAGAAGTATCCCGCTGAAATTGCGTTGCGGCAGAGTGCACTCCAGCGTATTCTAGATCGAACAGTCGGCCCCATGTGCCCCGCAATGCCGTTCCCGCCGGTTTCCCCAGCGCCGGGAATACCCGATGCGGATGATTGAATCCCAGGGCAGCCCGGAGGTGGCATTGAATCAAAAAGTGAAGAACCTGATCCAGAAGCTGGGCGAGGCGATCCACGAGTCAGTCTCCGAATCGGAAAACATCGCAGGTGTCGTCAAGAACATCCGCGACCAGGGCTTCGACGTCATGCTCATGCTGGAAGCTACCATCGGCCTCAACCAGGTCGAGTCCGAATCCGAAGATGCCGCCGAATTGTCCACTGCGGTTTCGCTGGGCGCCTTCACTCGCAACGACCTCACATTTTTGAAATCCCTCCGCATCAGTCTGCCCGCCGGAGAAGCGGCTGGCCTGGAGGGCGACCCTGGTTCGGACATGGACGCTCCCGGCGACTCCGCCGCCAGTCCTCCCGCCGGCCTGTAAACGCTCGCTCGATCCCCCGTCCGGCTTCCTACGCAGCGTTGTGTCATCTGGGCCCCCCGCAGGCTACCCAGAGAACTTCACCGCGAATCAGGCGCAAGACGAAACCTCTGCGTGGTAGACTCTCGATTCGTTCCCCACATGGAACGGATGTCGCCGCGGAGACGTGTGAGGGTGCGCGTGCGTGGAGGGCCTGCGGAGATTCCGGGCAACCTGACCCTTCACGGCAACACAAACCCACTCTGATATCGTCGTATGCGAAGTTGCACTATGGATTTGAGGTAAGTGGACCATGAGAGAGACACTCGGTGTGCTGCTCGCAGGCGGAGCTGGTGAACGGCTCTTTCCCCTCACTCGCGATCGCGCCAAGCCCGCCGTCCCATTCGCCGGCCAGTACCGCATCATCGACATCACCCTCTCCAACTGCATCAACTCCGACCTGCGTCACGTCTACATCCTCACCCAGTACAAGGCGCTCTCGCTCAATCGCCACATCCGCGAAGGCTGGGGCCCGGTCGTCGCCAATGAGCTGGGCGAGTTCATTGAGATCCTCCCCCCCATGCAGCGCGTCTCGAAATCCTGGTACCAGGGCACCGCCGACGCCGTCTACCAGAACATCTACTCCATTGGCGCCGAGGAGCCCAAGCACGTCCTCATCCTCTCCGGCGACCACATCTACAAGATGAACTACGCCCGCATGCTCCAGCAGCATCGCGACTCGGGCGCCGATGTCACCCTCGCCACCCTCCCCATCGCCCCGGAAGAAGTTTCCCGTTTTGGCGTTGTCGAAGTCGCGCGCAACGGTGAGGTCACCGGATTCGTGGAAAAGCCAAAGTCCACCGACCTGCGCTCGCCCTTCAATCCCGAAATGGTCGACGCTTCCATGGGCATCTACCTCTTCAACACCGACATCCTCCTCCCCGAGCTGATGAAGGACGCCGAAGACCCCGACTCCACCCACGACTTCGGCCACGACATCCTGCCCAAACTGCTCGGCCGCTTCAAGATGCACGCCTTCAACTTCGTCGACGAAAACAAGCAGCGCGCCCTCTACTGGCGCGACGTCGGCACCCTCGAGGCCTACTTCGAGGCCAACATGGACGTCGCCGGCATCTCTCCCGTCTTCAATCTCTACGACAAGTCCTGGCCCATGCGCACCCGCCCCTACCAGTACCCGCCCGCCAAGTTCGTCTTCGGCGAACCCGGACGCACCGGCATGGCCATCAACTCCGTCGTCTGCGCGGGCTCCATTGTCTCCGGTTCGGTGGTCCGCAACTCCGTCCTGTCGCAGGACGTGCGTGTCAACTCCTACGCCGATGTCGACTCCTCCATCATCTTCTCCCACGTCAACATCGGCCGCCACTGCCGCGTCCGCCACGCCATTATCGACCGCGACGTCCACATCCCCGACGGCACCGTCATCGGCTACGACCCCAACGAGGACAAGAAAAACTACTTCGTCTCCGAGAGCGGTCTCACCGTTGTCACCCGCGACTATTCCGTCTACGAGAACCCCGTCAGCCCCGAATTCCTCCAGCAAGGCAACACCTGGTAAAGACCCAAGGAAGACTCACAATGCCAGTCACGCTCACCAGCACGAAGCTCCACCGAAGTTCATTCCGAGACCTGTCGTCCACGGTGCAGCAAGGTCCCATAAGCATTACGACCCATGGCCGCCCAACACACGTCCTCATCAGTTTTGAGGAGTACTGCCGTCTGTCCGGCTGCGATCCTGAGGCACTCACGTCTGAGATACGCGCCGAATCCAGGCGGTCAGAGCGGCAGCAAGTCCGGCGCTGATCGTGACTTCGGAACCAACGGTGCCATCTTCTTCTGTGAGAGTCCACCCGGCATATTGCCCATCGAGCACAGCCAAATGAAGCAGCGTCGATTGGTAATTCAGTACATCCACATGAACTGTTTCGCCTGGAACCAAATTATCTCCAGCGTAGTCGCAGTTCACATGGAGCTGGTCCCCGCCTTCCCTCAGCACATAAAAACTCGAATGATCATGTTTGTAGTGATGCTTACTCAAATTAATGATCTGGCCAGTCGCAGAGCTGTGACCCGACCCTTGGACTAATATGAGATTGATCACTCCCAAAAGACCCACAAAGGCGCCACAGATGCAAAATATCGCAAGCTTCTTGCGTGGCTCAGGATCTTTAGCAGACCTGAACGCCTTCGAGTTAAGCATCAAGACCATTCCAGCGCCAAAGAGTGACATCGCAAGAATGAAAATGACGTCCGCCGTACTTGGCATGAGCTAGTACCCCCGCGTATGCAGCCAGAACACCACCCCGCTCGCCATCAAACAATAGATCCCGAACAGATACCAGCGCCCATTCTCCAGCCAGTTGCTCAGCCACTTCAGCGCCACCAGCCCCGCCACAAACGAGAACACCGCCCCCAGCAGGCTCATCATCACCGTCCCATGCAGATCGATCGGCGTGCCCGTCGCCGCTGCCGCGTGGGTCGCCTTCAGCAGCCGCATGGCCTCCTGCGCGACCACTGCCGGAGTCAGCACCACCGCCAGCGCGAAGCTGAACCTCTCCGCCTGCTCTTTGCTCGCCCCCGTCAGCATCCCCGTCGAGATGGTCGTGCCCGACCGCGAAAACCCGCGGAAGGGTAGCGCCAGCCCCTGCACAAAGCCCATCCATCCCGCCTGCCGCATGGTCACGCTGCCTGCCGGCCGTCGCGTAATGCTGCCGGCCAAACCCGCCGTCGTCTCCTTCGCGCCGTCGCCCTTCTTCTCGCTCAGTCCGGCAATCAGGATCAGGATCCCCGCGCAGGCCAGCGCCGGTGCAATCAAATCCAGCCGGCCGAACAGGTCCTCGATCTCCGCCTTCGGCGCGCCCGCAAACATCGTCTTCTCGATCAGCTTCTTCAATATCTCGCCGACCGCGCCCGTCAGCGCCGTCGCCCACACCAGCCGCACCAGTACCCGCTGGAACGCGTCCGCGCTGGCAAAGTACGTCGCCACCCACTGCTTCCAGAAGTACGCAATCACCGCAAACATCGTGCCTGTATGCAGCATCACCAGCAGCAGCGTCATCTGCGGCGACGATGGGTCCAGCCCCATCAGCTTTTCGGCGACCACCACGTGGGCGGAACTCGAAACCGGCAGCAACTCAGCGAGTCCCTGAACAATAGCAAGGAGAATGACCTGATAAATCGGCATCCCCCTATTCTAAGGGTGCTCCGTGACCATTTGAAGAATGGGGCAGCGAACCGCGCGCGAGAAAGCTGTCCTCCGTCCAACTTCGAGCGGACGCGGCTGGCATCGGAGAACGTACAACGGAGAGCTGGCACGCCTCACCCCACCACAATTTCCGCCTCACACTCCACCGGAAAGTTCACCGACCGCGCAATAAAGCACTTCTCATGCGCTTCGTGATGCAGTTCCATCGCCTTCGAAGCATCGCTTCCCGCCGCCACCGTCACCTTCGGCCGCAGCACCACCCGCACGAACTGCCCCGCGCCATCGGGCGTTGTCGCCATCGCCCCCTCCGCATGGTCCACGTACTCCACCACCACAATCCCCGCCACCGCGCACAGGTGCAGATACGAAAGCTGATGGCACCCGGACAGCGCCGCCACCAGTAGCTCCTCCGGATTCCACCGCGCCCGGTCGCCGCGAAACACCGGATCGGACGACGCCGCAATCCCCGGCTTCCCCTCCGCCGAAATCTCATGCGCCCGCTCGTAATCCCGATACCCCGACGTCCCCGTCCCCGTATTCCCAGTCCACCTCGCCGTCACCGAATACTTATGCTCTCGTCCCATCCCGCATCACCCCTCGAACCTGGCACCTCGAACCTACTCCCGATCGTTCCCATACACCGGAATCTCCTGCTGCACCCGGTACGCAATGCTCGCCGCCCGCGCCGCGAAGTCCGAATCCGGATACCGCTGCTTCATCTCATTCGCCAGCCCCTGCACATTCGCCGCCGCCGCTTCCGACCGCTTCCTCTCCTCCTGCACCAGGTACATCTCCACCAGCACGCCCTCGCGATACGTCGCCTCGTACAGCGCCTCCGCGGCCTTCGGGCTGTCCGGATAGCGGTTCGCATAGTTCTCGTACAGCCCCGCCTCCATCTCCGGACACTTGGGCAGTCCCTGCCAATCTCCGCACAGCTTGTTGTCGATCAGGTCATACGCCGCCAGCGCTGCCTCCTTCGTGCCCGGATACAGCTTCATCACCTTCTGCAACTCGCCCTCATACAACTGCGGCCGCAGGTACGCCTCCTGCTCGTGCGCCGAGGGCAGCGTTCTGATATCGGCTTTGTCAATCTGCCAGCGCACATCCGCGGACCGGTACATCGCCTTCGCCGCTAGCGGCGAGTTGGGGAAATACTCGAACACCCGCCGGTACAGCAGATGCGCCTCCCCGGCCGCATCCTTGGGCGCATGAGGCGCCTCCGCCAGCTCTTCAAAGTTCGCCGCCGTCCCAAACAGAATCGCATCGCCGTTCGCCGTCGCCGGCGTCACCAGCCCCTTGTCCTTGATCCATCCCGACATTGGCGATACGTTTTCGTCTTCGCTGAACTCCGGTTTCGAGTCCTCGGCCTGCTCATCGGGAATATCGGTGTTCGCGAACACCTTCACCCACGCGCCGTTGCGTTCCGTTATCACTACCTCGTGCCCCGGTTCCACCTCGGTTACATGCGCCGCGTTGTCCTCGGCCGCCGCATACACAATCGCCGGATGCACCACCGTCGCCCGCGCCGCCCGATCATAGCCGGACGTCTTGTCCTTCGGCTTCTTCTGGGCACACGCAGTTCCGCAAATCAGCACTGCCACCAGCGCCGCCGCCACCCGGATCTCAGATCCCATCGTCATGCTCACCATTCAACCATCAACTGGCAACTCGTCTTAGACTCGCACTCGCCCCTGCGTGGAAGCAACCTTCGCGTCCAGCTCCCTCCGCAGCTCCGGCTCGATATTCCCGCCGCTCAGCACCGCCACCATCCGCTCGCACGCTGGCAACTCCGCACGGTGATAGAGCGCCGCCGCCAATGTCACTGCACCGCTCGGCTCCGCCACCAGCCCAGTCGCCGTCAGCATCGCCTGCATCGCCGCCAGAATTTCTTCCTCGCTCACCGTCACGATCCCGTCCACGAACCGCAGGATGTGCTCAAAGTTCAGCACGCCAACCGACTGCGTCCGCAGCCCGTCGCAGATCGTCCGTGTCGTCTTCGCCGCCGGCCATTCCACCAGCGTCTTCGTTTCGAACGACTCCTTCGCATCCGCCGCCAGCTCCGGCTCTGCACCCCACACCTGCACCGCCGCACCGTCCGGTATCGCCAGCTTCACCGCCGTCGCGATCCCGCTCAGCAGCCCTCCGCCCGACACCGGCGACAAAATCACCACACCGCCCGCCAGTTCGCCAAGCTGCTCCACTATCTCCAGCCCGCACGTCCCCTGCCCGGCAATGATCGCGGGATCGTCATACGGCGGAATGATCGTATACCCATGCGCCGCAGACAGTTCCTCCGCCTTCGCCTTCCGCTCCGAACTCGCCGGCCCCACAAACACCACCTCCGCGCCCAGCGCCCGCGTTGCGTCGATCTTCACCTCGGGCGCATTCTCCGGCATCACGATCACAGCCTTCGCCCCCAGCGCCCGCGCCGCATACGCCACGCCCTGCGCGTGGTTGCCGCTGGAGTACGTAATCACCCCGCGACTCAGCTCCTCCGCGCTCAACTGCGCAATCCGGTTGTACGCCCCGCGCAGTTTGAAGCTCCCAATCGGCTGTTCGCTCTCCGCTTTGATGAACAATGCAAACGGCAACTCCGCCACGCCCGCAGCCCCCAACCGCTCCGGCTCAACCCGGTACAGTCCCGTCCGCGCCGCCACCCCGGAGATGCGGGCGGCGGCAGCTTGAATGTCAGTCAAGGTAATCAAAGAAGGCATCTTTGCTCTCCCATTGTGCGTCGGCAAGCCAGCTTGAGCAAGGAGCCTCGTCCTGTCCGTGAATTTTCAGTGACAACCGCCGCCGCTGTCGGGTAATGTTAGCCGTCGTTATTGCTGGCGCGCGAGGCGTGGGAAACACCGCACCGTACGGCTCAAGCGCATTAAAGGGCCAAGACTGTGAAAACCGCAACCCTCGCCTTCGTCGCACTCGCCGCTCTCGCGGCATTCGCCTCATCCTCGGCCCACGCCCAGCAGACCTACATCGGTCGCTACGACGCCTATGCCGGCTTTGTCGACATCAACAGCCCCGAGCTTGGCCTCAACGAAAACGGCTTCCACACGCAGGGCGGCATCAACCTCCGCCGCTGGCTTTCCGTCGGAGGCGACTACAGCATCGGTTGGGGATCGCAGCTCCTCACCACAGATCTTCTGCCCGCGGCGCTCCAGACCCAGGTCAACGCCGCGCAGGCTGGCTATATCCAGGCCGGCCTTCTCCCCGCGAACTACCACCTCGCCGTCCCCACCGACGCCTTCACCCAGACCTTCGCCTTCGGCCCGCAGCTCGTCGTCCGCCATTTTTCCAGGTTGACTCTCTTCCTTCGGCCCTCCCTCGGGGCCCTGCGCGAGCGCGCCACGCCCAACCCGGCCGACGCCTTTCAAAAGGTCATCGTCGGCCAGCTTGCTCCCGCCGGCTACAAACTCGACTGGGTCGGCTTCTACGGAGCCGGCGGCGGCGGCGAACTCGCCCTCACCCAGCACATCGGTCTGCGCATGCAACTCGACGCCGTATACAACCACCCCTTCAACGACATCCTCGCCAACGGCCGCTGGACCTTCCGCACCTCCGTCGGCACCGCCTTCCACTTCGGCTCGAACCATGCCAAGAAATAGCGGGAAAGTCGCAAGCGCCAAGGCTGCACTTATTTCCCCGGTGTCTCCGCCGCCCGCATCACCAGCCCGAAGAAGTGCACCAGCCGCCACTCCTCCATCGCTCCCGGCTTCGCCTCTACATCGATGTGCGACAGCACCGGGCTCACCAGCGCGGCCTGCAGCGCCTGCTGCGGCAGCTCGCTCGCCATCCACAGCGTCTCGGCTGCCGGAATGATGTTGTCCGCCTCGCCGTGCAGCAGGTACACCGGAGTCGTCAGCCTCCCCAACCCCCTCTCCGGCGACAGCTCCGGAAACTCATACGCGTGCCTCGCAATCGCCTCCGCAATCTTCTCTCGCGTCGCCGGCAGGGAGGTGTTCTCCAACTCCTGCACCTCGCGTCTCTGCGCGTCATTCAGCAGCCGCATCGCCTCCGCCTCACCCTTCGGGTCCTCGTACAGATGCGCCCGCAGCACCGCCCGCACCGGCTCCAGGTCCGCCGCCGGCAGAAAGCTCTCCAGGTACTCGTACTCGATCACCAGCGGCCCGTACTCATGCGGCTTCAGCACCTCCACCGTTCCGTCTGGCCGCACTTCCCGGCCTGTCAGATAGTACTGCGTCACCCGTGCCATCGAGTCCTGCGACCCCACCGCAACCACGAACTTGAAGCTCGGTCCATACGCCGGGTCTTCCGCCGCCACCAGCGCCAGCCCGCCGGCAAAACTCAGCCCCATCACGCCCACCGGCCCGCCGGTCTGCTTTGCAAACCACTTCACCGACTCGCCGATCGTCCGCACCGAATCCCGGCTCACGTGGTAGTCCTTGATGCCTGGCAGCTCCGGCGTCAGCACCCGGATGCCGCAGCTTGCCATCGCCGTCGCAAAGCTCACCAACCGCGGCTCGTCGATGCCCAGGTGATGCACCCCATGCAAAATCACCAGCGCCGGCGCATTCGGCTTGCCCTGCGGCAGATACAGCCGCGCCCGCACCACCCGCGGCCCATCCGCCGTTGCCATCTCAAAGTCGGAGTCGCGAGTCGTCACTGGACCCGTCAGCGCCCGCGCTACCCCCGGCACCGGCTGTCCTGCCACCCGGTCCATCACCGCAATCGCTTGCAGGTGCGCCTTCGCAAAGGGCCACGCCGCCACGCACAACCCCACCACCCCCATGCCGAGAACCGCGTAAAGCACCGTTCGCCGCACCGCCGCCGCCCCCTGCAACCTGCAACCGAAAACTTGTTCTTATATCTGCGGCCCCTGCGCCTGGTCCTTCGCGTCGCCCAGGGTCACCTTAAAGTCCATCCTTTTCCGCCCCCGAAACACCGTCACCGTCACCGTATCGCCCGCGCGGTGAGCGTTCATCGCACCCGCAAGGTCCGGTCCATTCGCAATATCCTGCCCGTCGAACGCCACAATCAGGTCGCCGCCCAGCCGTATCTGCGTGTTGCCCTCATACGCAACCTGCGTCCCGCCATGCAGTCCGGCCTTTTCCGCCGCGCCGCCCGGCAGCACCCGCTCAATCAGCAACCCATAGTCCGCCGGCAGCCCAATCTGCTCGGCGATGTCCGGCCCGATCGGCAGCGTCACAATGTCCAGCGTTGGCCGCCGCACCCGCCCGTACTTCGCAAAGTCGTCCAGCACCGCCTTGGCCGTATTGATCGGAATCGCAAACCCGATCCCCGACGACTGGTCCGCCCCATTTGACGCAATCATCGTCGTAATCCCAATCACCTCGCCGCGCGAGTTCAGCAGCGGCCCGCCCGAGTTGCCCGGGTTCACTGACGCGTCCGTCTGGATCGCGTCCTCAATCAGGTTGCCCTGCGGCCCGCGCACTGAGCGGATCGCCGAAATAATCCCCCGCGTCATCGTGCCCGACAGCCCGAACGGGTTGCCGATCGCATACACGCGCTGCCCCACCGTCAGCCCGGTGCTGGTCTCGGCCAGCGTCGCCGGCACCAGGTTCGTTGCGTCGATCTTCAGCAGCGCCAGGTCGTGTCCCTTGTCCTCGGTAACCTTCGTGGCCTTGTGCTTCGTCTTGTCGGAGAGCGTCACTTCAATCTGCTGCCCGTTTTCAATCACGTGGTAGTTGGTCAGGATCAGGCCTTCTTTGTTCAGAACGAAGCCCGAGCCCTGCCCCTGCTGCGGCACCGGCCCATAGAAAAAGTCCCACCGTACCTCGGTCGACGTGATGTTGACCACGCTCGGCAGCACCTTCTTGTACACCGCAATATTCTGCTGCTCTTCGGTATCGAAGGCTGGCGCCGCGTCGGCAACAGTCAGGTCGAATGCGCCATTCGGCCCACGTATCGCTTCAACAGTGCCCGCGGGATTGCCCGCCGCGTGCCCCGCACTCAGCCACGGAGCCAGCGCGCCCGTCGACGCCAGATGCGTCGTCGCGTAATAGAACCCGGCAAGCAGCAGGACCACCAGCAATACAGGTCGTAATTTCATGGAAGAAAACGTCCTCGCAATCGATTTCCGAAATGCCAGCCGACCTCGACGCTACTCGCGGTCCGCCAGCACACGCAGTGCGAGCGCCTCGACTTTCGACTTGGCCTCCTGCTGCGTCGCCCCATAGACCATTACGCCCGGAAGTTCGCCGATCTCAGCGATCCAGCGGCGGTCGGATTCCATTTCAAACTCAATGGCAAACATCATGGCAGGCACCTGATAGAAGAATACCGCACTTGCATGTACTTACCGCCGGTTAAACCCGTCCCTTCGCGGCATCCATCAACCTCGGCCATACCTCATCCACTTGCACCTGCAGCTCCTCCAGCGCCCCGTCATTCCTCAATACGTACTCGCACTGCGCCTCGTTCCGTTCCGTCTCCACCTGGTTCGCCATCCTCCGCCGCGCCTCCGCCTCCAGCGCCGCCCGCTCCGCTGCACCCAGCGTCCTGCCGCCCGCCATGCGCCCCACAAAACGCGCGATCCTTATCTCCTCCGGCGCCGCTACCAACACCACCGTGTCGAAGCGCCGGTGCCATCCCCCCTCGCCTCCGAATTTCGTTTCAAAGATCAGCGCCGATTCCACCATCGCCACCGCGTCCGCATCCCGCGCCGCCACGCCTTCCATCAGCTCCGCCTGCCGCGCAATCGCCGCCGGATGCACAATCGCCTCCAACTCCCCAATCCGCCCCTCCCCGAACGCCGCGCCCGCCAGCGCACCGCGATCGAGCTGCCCGTCCGCCTTCACCACCCCCGGCCCGAACCGCTCCACGATCTCCGCATACACCGCCTGTCCCGGCTGCATCAGCTCGCGCCCAATCTCGTCCGCCGAAAACACATACGCGCCCTTGGCCGCGAACATCTGCGCCGCCGTCGACTTCCCGCTGCCCAGTCCGCCCGTGAGCCCCACGCGCAGCATCACACCTTGCCCGCCGCAGCCAAACCCGCTGCATAGCCGCGCCGCGCCTTCGCCGCCTTCACCGTGTTGTGCATCAGCATCGCAATCGTCAGCGCCCCCACGCCGCCGGGCACCGGCGTATACGCTCCCGCCAGCCCGAACGCCGCCGGATCGATGTCCCCCACCAGCGTCGACCCGCGCTTGGCAAACTGCGCTGCCCGCTCCGCGTCTCCAGGAAAGAATCGCGCCACCTCCGCTGCATCCGTCACCCGGTTGATCCCCACATCCACCAGCGTCGCCCCCGGCTTCACCATCTCCGCCGTCACGAACCCCGGCCTCCCGATCGCCGCCACCAATATGTCCGCATCGCGCGTATACCGCCCAATGTCCACCGTCTTCGAGTGGCACACCGTTACCGTCGCATTCTCATGCAGCAGCATCATCGCCACCGGCTTGCCCACGATATCGCTCCGCCCCAGCACCACCGCGTGTTGCCCCTCCACCGGCAGGCCGCTGCGCCGCAGGATCTCCATGATCCCCGCCGGCGTGCATGGCCTCAGCCCCGGCTGCCCGCTCTGCAACCGCCCCGCATTCACCGGATGAAACCCATCCACATCCTTCGCCGGATCGACCGCCTCCAGCAGCCGCCGCGTATCCACATGCTTCGGCAGCGGCAGTTGAATCAATATCCCATCCACCTCCTCGCGCGCATTCAACTCCGCGATCAGCGCCAGCATCTCGTCCGTCGTTACACTCTCCTTGGGCGTCAGCATCTCGCTCCGTATGCCCAGTTCCCCCGACGCCTTTACCTTGCTGCGCACATAAATCTCCGACGCGGCCATATGCCCCACCAGCACCACGGTCAGCCCCGGCGTCACGCCCGCTTCCGTCAGCGCGCGCACCTCCCCGGCGACCTCCGCCTTGATCTCCGCCGCAATCTCTACCCCATGCATTACCTTCGCCATGCTGTTTACCCGCTCCCATGGTACCTCGTGCCTGGCGTGCGCCATCATTCCCGCGTCGTCATCCTGACTCGCGGAGTCACCCCCGCACCCGAACCTCCAGCGCCGTCCGATTTCCCTAAACATTTGCACGGAACTTTCCGATAACTAACCTGCGTAAACTGCGATGACACGAAAGTGACAACGCCGCCCCGAAAAGTGACATGGCGTCCTTGCCTGCGAATCGACGAGCATTCTAGCAACTTGCCGGTACAGTTCGCGTCTAATCGTGTGAGGCGGTTTCAAGAACGATCCGCAGAGCTGGTTCGGCGACCTCGACGGATGTGCGATAGAACCCGAAAGGAGGTTGGCCATGAATTCACCCGTAACCGGTACCCCAGAAAAATTCACCTTGACCGATCTCTCCTCCTTGCGTGAGGAACTCATGCAGTCCGGCCTCGATTCCTGGCAGGCTGCGGAGTTGATCGGCTCGTTCCTCAACATCCGCGGATACGGCGTCTCCAATCACGCCGCCCGCGGCGCCGCGTCCCGCATCGAATCCGTCCGCTGCTCCCTGCAGTGCATGCAGGAAGAACTCGAAAAACTCGCCCTCGTCATGTAGCTCGTCGCATAACTCCTCAGGTACCTTGTCGCGCCGGTGCATAATCGCTTCATGCCCGCACGCTTCCTCAAGGTCTTACGCACCATGCCGGCGCTCATCCTCGTGTGTACGCCGCTTGCCGCACAGTCGCCGGACCAGCCCTCCGCACCGCTGTCCAGCACGCTCCCCCCGGGCGTCCGCCGCCTCGCCGGCACCGAGCCTTCATCTCAAATCCAGTACGTGCGCCTGATACTCAACGGCACGCTGCACTCCCCGGCCCAGAATCCTCCCACCCCGCCCGACCCGCCTCCCATCCTCATCGCCCAATGTTCGCTCCGGCCCAACGGAAAGTACCTCTTCGAAGTGTTCGCCAACTTCGGAGGTCCCGCCGATCTGGCGTTCTATCCTCCGTGGAAATCCTCCGGCCCGGATGACCTCTTTCCGCCAACTACACCGAAGGTCGCCATCACCATGGACTTTCTCGGCTACACCCATGTCAAGCCCTTCCGCCGCCAGTGGGAGATTCCCGTCGAGCAGCCTTCGCTCTACCGCTACAACCCGCCCGGCGCCGGCTCCTCCAACCTCGAGGAGTTCTCGTATTTCCTCAAGTACCTCGCGTCCCTGCCCACGCTGCGCCTCACCCGCGACAGCTCGTCCGCCGAATTCCTCACCACGTCATTCCTCGCCGACATCCGCCAGGAACCCCTCTGCCGCGCGGCCGGCCTTTAGCGTTCCAAATCCTCGCTGCGACTAACCGCCAATTCGCCTCGCAAGGCATAATCACTTAATGCCCTCTCTCTGGTCTCCTCCCAACTGGCAGCAGCGCCTCGCCGAACTGCAAGCGCCCACCGGCGAACTCAAGGAAGCGCCTCTCCGCCGCGACGTGCGCTCCCTCGGCATGTTGCTCGGCGAAGTCCTGCGCGAACAGGCCGGCGTCCCCATCTTCGAGGCCGTCGAAGAGCTTCGCCAGACCGCCATCGCCCACCGCGAAGCCGAAGAGGCCGCGGCCACGGAAGCGGGCGCCCCATCTTCGCGCTCAACCTTGAGCGCCAAACCCGGGAAAGCGCCACGCATCGCCCCCGCCGATCCGCTCCAGCACGCCCTCCGCCGCGTCGAAGCCCTCGGCGAGCTCTCCGCCTACCAGCTCGCCCGCGCCTTTGCCTTCTACTTCGAGCTCATCAACCTGGCCGAGACCAACCACCGCAAGCGCCGCCGCCTTTCCAGTCAGCTCGATCCCGCCGCCGAACCCCAGCGTGGGTCCCTGCGCGGTGCGCTTCGCCAAATGAAGCTCGCCGGCATCTCCGCCGATCAGGCCCGCGCCCTGCTGGAGCGCGTCTCCATCTCGCCCGTCTTCACCGCGCATCCTACTGAGGTCGCGCGCCGCTCCGTCATGTTCAAGCGCCGCCGCATCTCCGACCTGCTCCAGCAGCTCGACCGCATCCCCGTCCCCGAGGCCGAGCTCGACTCCCTCCAGCAGAACGTCATCGCCGAAATCACCGCCCTCTGGCAGACCGACGAGGTCCGCCAGGCCCGCCCCTCCGTGCGCGACGAGGTCCGCATGGCCCTCGATTACTACGAGTCCTCCATCTTCGACACCCTCCCCGAGCTCTACGCCGAGGTCGCCTCCGCGCTCGCCACCGAATACGGCATCGAACCCACTCTCGCCGAACTTCCCCAGCTCGTCAGCTTCGGCTCCTGGATCGGCGGCGACCGCGATGGCAATCCCTTCGTCACGCCCGAGGTCACGCGCCAGGCGCTCTCGATCGCCCGCAACCTTCTGTTCATCCACTATCGCCGCCGCCTCCAGAACCTCTTCGACCAGCTCGCCAGCTCCACCCGCATCGTCGCCGTCTCGCCCGAGCTTACGCAGTTGACGGAGAGCTACTTGCTGCAGCTCCGCTCCGCCGGCCAGACCGAACTCGAAAACCGCTTCCCCCACGAGTCCGTCCGCCTGCTCGTCAGTTGCATCATGATCCGCCTCGGCGGCCCTCCGCATATCTCCGTGCCCCTTCCTGCCGAGGCCGCAATCAAGCCCTACGCCCGCGCCGCCGAACTCCTCAGCGACCTCAGCGTCATCCGCTCCAGCCTCCTGCGCAATCGCGGCCGCCGCCTCGTCCAGATGCTCATCGACCCGCTGCTGCTTGAGGTCCGCACCTACGGCCTCCACCTCCAGACCCTCGACATCCGCCAGCACGCTCGCGTCCACGCCGCCGCCATCGCCGAAATCTCCCACACCGCAAATGGAGGCGGCATTCTGGCCCGCGGCGCAGCGGAGGGTCAGAATCTCGGTGCTAAATCACCCCAACACCAAGAGGACAAACTCACCCTCCCTCCCGCGCTCACCCCGCAAACCGCTGAAGTCCTCTCCACCTTCCGCGCCATCGCCGAACTCAAGCGCGCCTATGTCCCCGAATCCCTCCCGCGCTACATCATCTCCGGCGCAACCTCCGCCGAAGATGTTCTCAACGTCGTCCGTCTCGCCCGCCTCGGCGGCGTCCGCGTCGAGGGCTCCTCCGGTCCCGGCGACTCCGACCCCGGCCTCCAGCCCGTCCCGCTCTTCGAGTCCATCGAAGACCTGCGCAACGCGCCCGGCGTCATGCGCCATCTCTGGTCCTCCGCCGCCTACAAGCCGCTGCTCGAATCCTGGAACCATCAGCAGGAGGTCATGCTCGGCTACTCCGACTCCAACAAGGACGGCGGCATGATCACCTCCACCTGGGAGATATGGAAAGCCCACCGTGCTCTCCACCAGGTCGCCAGCGAGTGCGGCGTCGCCCTCCGTCTCTTCCATGGCCGCGGCGGCACCGTAGGCCGCGGCGGGGGCCCTACTCACCGCGCCATCTTCGCCCAGCCCATGGACAGCTTCTCCGGCGAGCTCCGCATCACCGAGCAGGGCGAAGTCCTGAACTGGAAGTACTCCGACGTCGTCCTCGCCGAGCGCAACCTCGAGCTCATGATCGCCGCCTCCCTCGATGCCCTCGCCCGCCCCGACGCCATCTTGCAACACCAGGAGTTCCAAGAAAAAAATAAGTCTGTCATTCTGAGCGAAGCGAAGAATCCCCGTATTTCGCTTTCTTCCGAAGCGGGTGCCCCACATCTCGCTTCTGAGATGTGGGAGGGAGCGCCGCCGAACTACGTCCCCCACCTTACCGGCGAAATCCTCCCCGAGTGGGAAGCCGCCCTCGACCAGATCTCCGCCACTTCCTACGCCTTCTACCGCAAACACATCGCTGAAGACCCCGACACCTTCACCTACTTCGAGCAGGCCACCCCCGTCGCTGAGCTCGAGCACGCCCGCATCGGCTCCCGCCCCGCCAAGCGCACCGACGCCTCCGCCCAGCGCAAGCGCAGTATGGAAGACCTCCGCGCCATCCCCTGGGTCTTCGGCTGGATGCAGTCCCGCCACGTCGTCCCCGCCTACTTCGGCGTCGGCCACGCCCTCCAGCACTTCATCCAGCACAACGGCGTGGACTCCCACGCCCTTCAGGACATCATCTTCGCCGAAGCCGCCCACCCCAGCACGTCGGTCTTCCTTGGTACTCCCTCCATGACCGAATCGGGTGCCGCCGCTTCCGAGATGTGGGCTGAAGAGGCACAGCCCCAGCGCGAAGCCGCCAACCTCGCCCAGCTCCAATCCATGGCCCGCGGCTTTCCCCTCTTCATCGACATCATCCGCAACGTCGAAATCGGCCTCGCCAAGGCCGACTTCTCCATCGCCCGCTTGTATTCCTCGCTCGTCGAAGACGAAGAGCTAAGGGCCCGCGTCTTCTCCGTCCTCCAGGCCGAGTTCGAACTCACCCAGCGCATGGTCCTCGCCGTCCTCGGCCAGTCCCGCCTGCTTCAGACCAACGCCGTCCTCGAGCACTCCATCCGCCTGCGCAACCCCTACGTCGACCCCATGTCCCTCGTCCAGGTCGAGCTTCTCCGCCGCAAGCGGGCCCTTCTCAAATCCGGCGCCCAACCCTCCCCCGAACTCGACCGCGCCATCACCGCCACCATCAACGGCATCTCCGCCGGCCTCCGCAACACCGGCTGATCCGCCCCGCGCTCGATCCCTATAATCAATCCAGGCGCATAGCGTCTCGGAGAAGCCCCCATGGCGCAACGCGACGACCGCAAACGCCTCGGCAAGAAGCATCGCCAGGCATCCACCCGCCCCAAGCAGGGCCGCGCCCCCCGCGTCACCCCCACCACCGGCGCAGTCGACCCGCGCAAGCGCAAGACCCTCGCTGCCCGCCGCGCCGAGCAGGAAAAGAAGCGCCGCACTCCCACCCGCTCTCCCGAAAAAGAATCCCGCCGTACCCTCACTCCCAAATCCCCCGCCCCAAAATCCCGGCCCCCCGGGAAACCCACCGCCTCCTCGCCCAACCTCACCGCCCCCTCGCCCGACGCCGCTCCCGCCGACCTCCGCGCCTGGGACCGCGCCGAACTCCTCGCCGCCGAGATGCCCGCCGCGCCCACCGCGAACCTCGAACCGCGAACCGCGAACCTCCCTCTCATCGCCATCTGCGGCCGCCCCAACGTCGGCAAGTCCACCCTCTTCAATCGCCTCACCGGCTCTCGCCGTTCCATCGTCGGCGATGAGCCCGGCATCACCCGAGACCGCATCTACGGCCTCATCGACTGGCAATCCCGCGAAGCCCGCCTCGTCGACACCGGCGGCATCGTCCCCGACGACGAAGCCCTCATCCCCGCCGAAATCTTCCGCCAGGCCCAGGTCGCCCTCGCCGAAGCCGCCGCCATCATCATGGTCATCGACGGCCGCACCGAGCTCGCCTCCCCCGACCTCGCGCTCGCCCGCCTGCTCCTCCGTGGCGGCAAGCCTGTCTTCCTCGCCGTCAACAAAATCGACACCGCCGCCCTCGCCCCCGCCGCCGAAAACTTCCGCCGCCTCGGCTTCGCCAACGTCCTCCCCATCTCCGCCGAACACAACGTCGGCATCGGCGACCTCCTCGACGCCGTCTTCGCCACCCTCCCCGCCCCCGAAGTCACCGCCCCCGAAGCCTTCCTCACCGAATCCGGCGAACTCGACGAAGACTCGACCGGCCCCGACTACAGCGAACCCACTGGAGCCGAGCTTTTGCCTTCAACTAACAACCAACAACTAACAACTAACAACTCCACTGAGCAGCCCCGCCTCCTCCGCTCTCACGGCTCCTTCATCGAAAACGAAACCCGCATCGCCATCATCGGCCGCCCCAACGTCGGCAAATCCACCCTGCTCAACGCCCTCACCGGCTCCGACCGCGCCATCGTCTCGCCCATCGCCGGAACCACCCGCGACGCCGTCGACGAGGTCGTCACCCGCGACCGCCACGACTTCCGTTTCGTCGACACCGCCGGCATCCGCCGCAAGGGCAAGACCCACCTCATGGCCGAGAAGCTCTCCGTCATCATGGCCCGCAAGCACCTCGAGGCCGCCGATGTCAGCCTCCTCGTCCTCGACGCCACCGAAGGCGTCACCGCCCTCGACGCCAACATCGGCGGCTACGCCCACGAGTCCGGCCGCTCCGTCATCATCGTCGTCAACAAGTGGGACCTCATCGCCCACCCCGCCACCAACAATCCCGCCACCAACTCCAACCCCAACACCAGCCACCCCGCCCCCGGCCACCACCAGTCCCGCGTCCCCGAGCCGGCAAGCCCCACCCCGAGCGTCATTCTGACCCCGAAGGGGTCAGAACCTCAGTATTTGTCTTCCCCTCGAACCGCCCCCAAAGTCGATCAGAACATCTACGAGCAGCAAGTCCGCGACCACCTCAAATTCCTCGACTACGCCCCCATCGTCTTCCTCTCCGCCGCCTCCGGCAAGGGCATCGAAGGCCTCTTCAAGAAGATCGAACTCGTCGCCCGCGAGCGCCGCAAGCGCGTCACCACCGGCCAGATGAACCGCTTCCTCGCCAAAGTCGACTTCCAGCGCGCCAGCGTCCCCATGAACCGCCGCGTCAAGATCTACTACATGACCCAGGCCGCCGTCGCCCCACCCACCTTCGTCCTCTTTACCGACAAGGACGTCAAACTCCACTTCGCCTTCGAGCGCTTCCTCGCCAACCAGATCCGCGAAAACTTCGGCTTCATCGGCTCCCCCATCTGGTTCAAAACCCGCCCCAGAAACAAAAAGAAACCCGAAGAGTAGTTATCCTGTACGAATGAGAGTCGAGATCGACAATCTCGTCGCCGCGAAGGTTCTGTTTGAAGCAGATCGAACTTGTTGCGTTTGTCGGACCCGAGGAACCCCGGTCCAACTTCACCACATTGATGGAAATCATGCACGTTCCACTGAAGAAAATCTGGCAGTTCTATGTGTTCACTGCCACGATTTGACGATGATCAAGGGAGGATTCGGCAGAAAACTGGATGCAGCGCAGGTAACACTGTACAAAGCGGACTGGATTCAGGTAGTCGCGAGAGACAGAGCCGATAGACGTGCTAAGAACGCCGAAGAAACGAATGCTAGCCGAGCCGAGATTGGCAGCGCGATCGACGAACTTGAGGAATTGAAGCAGAAGAACGACTTATTAGGAATTGTGTTTCTGTTGGACGAATTTGGGAATACCAAATTGCGCGATGAATATATTGAAGAACTCATAGCGCAGGAATCATCGGACGTTGGCTCCCAGATTTACCTCCGGCACATGCAGGGCCGCCTGGACCTACTCGATATGCAAGAGGTCGAAAGCTATCTGACATCAGCCCGGTCATCCAAGGCTTGGACAAGCTTGGGTCGTGCGCTGGTGAAACTAGGTAGAAAGTCCGAAGCGACCGAGTTCTATCTACGATATATCTCAGAGGCGCTGAAAGACGGCAACACATTCAGCGCAGCCTATTACCTTAAGGAGGCTTTTGAGAATTCGCTAGACACAGCATTATTCGAAAAGGCCTACGCCGAGAGCCGAGAAAAAGGCGACGTGTGGTGGGAGTTGAGATCTCTCCAGGAGTTGGAACTGGACGATGAGGTCGGTGCACTTCTCAGACGCGAAGGGGTCGATACGCCAGAAGGGCTTCTCAGCAAAGACGAAGAACCCAAAGAGGACGATTAGGCGACGCATCTGCCGGGCGGCGGGTGGCCCACCGGCAAGTCTTACCCCTATTCTTCCAACCCAAAATGTCAGGGTGCCCCATCCGTACGCACTCTTTGCGGACGGGTGGGAATGTTGGCGTCACAAGGCGGCGAACAGACCCGCACAGGCCGCCGCAAAGCAAGCGAATCGCGTCCAACTCCTCGAACCTCTGCCCGTTTGTCATTCTGAGCGGTACGCGAAGAATCCCCGTATTTGTGCCACCATCCAAGCTTGATAGCCACCCCTCCCACTCGCCCAGCGTCCCTTCCTCGAACCTCGAATCTCGAACCTCGAACCTCGAACCTCGAACCTCGAAAAACTGTCAATACCTTACCCCCTGTGCAAATCCCCAACCCCCACAAACCAAATCCCTTCCACGCCAACAAATCTCACCGCCCATAGCAGATGAGTTATGTGCAAACGACTATCCTTAAAATAGGGGCCTGAAACAAAAGGTTCCCGAAGGGAACCCATGCCCAAATCCGCCTACCCCCTCTGCCGCCACACCAAAACCAACGGCCTCCTCTGCCAGTCGCCCGCCCTCGTCGACAGCGCCTTCTGCTACCACCACCAGAAAGCCCGCCGCGCCCGCCGCCGCACCCCCGGCTCCGGCCCCGGCCACAGCACCAGCGTCGTCCACCCCCTGCGCAACGCCGAAACCATCCTCCAGGCGACCGCCATGGTGCTCTCCGGCCTCGCCGCCAACCGCATCCATCCCCGCAAAGCCACCAAGATGCTCTACGCCCTCCAGATCGCCGGCTCCCGCATCCCCACAACCTCAACCGAATCACGATCTTAGCCGTAACCCCAATCCATGCAATCGCTTAGGTATATCAACCACCCCGTAACCCGCTCCAAACAAACCACTTCCCCCCAAGATCCTACCCAGGGGGAGGGGGGTCACAACTGCGGCGGCGAGGCCGGCTCCTCCGCCGGGTGCCCCATTCATGCGCGGCCTTATCGCGCATGGGTGGGGTCCACTGACGCCGGGTGCCCCATTCATGCGGTCTCATCGCACGGGTGGAACCGTTCCCGCCCACGCGCGACCAGGCAACATCTGCCCACCGGCTGCACCCAACTTTGCCTACTTGATCGAAAGTCCCGGTCCGCCCGCCCCACCCCTAAGCCCGGCTACCCCCAGCTACGCCCAGTCCGAAAACACATCCTCGCCGCTCCCCGAGCCCGTATGCTCGTCCTGTCTCTGCCCATCCTGGCCCTGCCCACCCTGCCTGCCCGTGTGTTCCTTGCTTCCGCCGTCCCCGCTCAACCGGACCACGCAGTCCACGTCATCGTACTCGCCGGCCAATGCCCACGCGCCTTCCGCCAGCTTCCGCCGGGTACGCTCCGCCTCCCGCTTCGCCTCGGTCTTCGCGGCGGCATGAAGAGCATACATCTGCAGCAGATTCGGATCGAATTGGTTGCCATGAACGTGCATGTCTTCTCTCCTTCTGAAGCAAATCCGGGACCCGCCGCAGCAGCTCTCGGCTGGCCCTGCAAAGGATTAAGCAATCGACACGCCAAAATCCACGCACGAACACGAAGTCCCCATTCATGCGGTGTCACCGCTCGAATGGGGACTTGCACAGCCAACCGCGCTTATCTAGTGCCGGCCGCCGCCACGACCGCCGCTGCCACGCTGAACTCCGGCGCTGTGCTCCGCGGCGGCACTGTGGTTCGCGGCGCCGATGTGCCCCTGCCCATCCCGGGCCTCATTCCCTTGGAAGTGGTGGAACGCCCGGTCGCCGCGCGCCGGCGTCGGACCTGCATACCCATTCCGCGGATCGTACCGGTTATCCACGTGCCCGTAGAACCCATGCCTGCCATGGAACCACGGCCCCGCCCCGACAAACAGTCCGCCGACGAACCAGTCCGGCCCATAGTATCCATACGGCGAGCAGTTGTACGGCGCATAGTCGTAGTACCCATACGGGCACGCCGGCGCAACCCCGATCCCGACCACAATTTGGGCCGGAGCCACGGACTGGCCCGCCAACAACCCAAAACCCAACGCACTCGCTGCCAATACCTTCCAATAGAACATGCAGTCACCTCGACTCTCCCTTCAACTATCGAGATTCCGCCAGGTAATAGCTGTTCTCTTCTGCTCACCCCCGAAGATGTCTCAAACCCCGCGCGAGTGGGGGGTGCCACCCAACCAAAGGTCCTACCCCCTAAGGAGGAGATGCCCTACCGCCCCACCGCAACCCCTCCAAACAACTTCTCCCGCAGCATCGCCGCGTCGAACGGCTTCATGATGTACTCATCCGCCCCCGCGTCGAACGCCTGCTGCACGTGGTCTACGTCCGTCTGCGTAGTGCACAGTACGACCCTTGGAGCGTCTCCACCATCCGTCTCGCGCAACGCCCGCAGAAACTCTATCCCATCCATCACCGGCATGTTCCAGTCCAGCAGAATCGTCCCCGGCATACTCCGCACGCAGGCTTCCAGCGCCAGCTGACCATCTTCCGCCTCGTCCACCTCCAGGCCGAAGCCCCGCAGGATACGCCCGGCAATTCTCCGCACCGTCGGCGAATCGTCGACGATCAGGCACCGTCCGCGCGCCTTTGCCGCATCAATTTCAAGCTGATCGCACACAATCCCTCCCTGCCTGTTTCGCGCAATAGAGTGCATGGTCGGCTCGGGCAACCCATTCCGGCAGCGGCTCGCCAAAGTCATACACCGCCGCCCCAATCGAGACCGTCACCGCCACCGTATTATTGGCGCTCCCCTGCTGCAACTCTCTTCTCAAAACCTGGCGGACATTCTCCCCGACGATTACCGTCGCTTCCAGGTCGGTTCGCGGCAGCAGCACCGCGAACTCTTCGCCGCCATACCGCGCCACTAAGTCTTCGCCGCGGACCGACTTCTGCAGAATTCCCGCGAGATGCTGCAGCACCAGGTCGCCCGTCTGATGCCCCCATTGGTCGTTCACAAGCTTGAAGTGATCGATGTCGACCATCAGCAGGCCCAGGTCGTCTCCGCTGTTCATGGTCTCGCCCGCCAGCCGGCGCAGGGTCTGGTCGAACGTCCTTCGATTCGCTATCCCGGTCAGGCCATCCAGCGACGCGTCGCGCAGCGCCTCCTCCAGGTTTTGTTCCAGCCTTTCAATCTTGTCGGCCGATTGGCGCATGCGAGTGCTCACATACTCGCTTTGTCCCGCCATCCGCTGGCTCTCCTGCACCAGTTCCTCGATCAGTTGCTGCAGGTTCACGATCCTCTGCCCAAACGCACTGGACGCGAAGTCGTTCAGGGCCAGCCCAAACTGCCGCGCGTCGGCTCCCGCGTCGCTGGCGACGAAAACTACTTCCTTCAGTGTCTCCAGCACGCGCGCCGAGGTATCGCGAATGGCCTTCTTCTCCCTGGCCAGGCTGAAAAAGCACAAGTGCAGGTCTTCCAGCGTGTTCTCGTCGAATTCGCCGTGGTTCGAAATGATCGCGTCGATCGTGTGTTTCAGGCTCGCATTGCGGCCCCCATGGTACTCATACCACAGCGCGTAGTTATCCGGAGTCGGGGGAATGCCGTGGCGCCGCAGACTCGCCGCCACCCGGTCTGCCACCGACGTCGATTCGATTGTCGCCACCATCGCCATCAGCCCTCGAACTCCAGTCCCAATGCCCCCGCTCCGGTTCCCGGAAAGGGACCGCATTCGCCAGGACGAATCGCTCCTCGTCGTCAAACCATCCGGCCACGGACGCCGTGTCCGGCTAAGAAAATCGAGAACAGTCTCTTCCGCGCGCAACGCCCGAGCGTCCGCCTTCGCAGAACCTGCCTTTTCACTCCCCTATATCGGCAGATCGGCCCGGAATTCTACTCCCCGCTCGCAAGACCGTTCACCACAATAGTGTGCGGTCCCCATGCACCGTTACACCGAATGCTCCGTTCGGCCCCAAGCATCCAAGGGAGGGGACATCCCGCCCAAAAAATAGGGGCCGCCAGTACCGCCGCGGCCCCTTATTCCAAAGCTGCTTCTTACGCGTGTTCAGCCACGTGCTCAGCCGAGGCCGAGTGCGCATGTCCGCTGTGCTCATGCGCCCGCTCCGACGCCGCATGCGCGTGCTCGGAGTGCCGGTGGGCCTCTTCGTGGTGACCCGCGTCGTGCAACGCCGCTGCCGCTGCGTGGTGGTGCGCCGCTTCCGTGTGGTGCTTTGCCGCTTCCAGGTGCTTTTCCTTCGCCATTGCGTTTGTCCTCATTGGGGAGCCTGCTCCCGAGCAGACATTCGCACGCGCAACGTTACAGCCACCACCGGCTCGCCTGAGAATTCACCAAAATCTCGCCGCACTGTAACGCGGCGCGAAACGCAGCAACCTGGCAATAATAATTGCTCCCTCCGCCGCACCCGACTTTTCCTGTCTCCGCGCGACTCACACTTTAGTTGAATCAACCCTATGGAATCTCCCCCGCGAGTGGCCGATAGCAGCTTGTCGCCTTCCGGCGTAGGTTCTCCGCCGAGGCCAAGGAGAACTGCAATGACTGCATCCGGCATCTCTGCCAGCGGCTTGTCCGACTACAACTCACAAAATACCTTCCAGCTGCTTCAGCAGGAATTCCAGCAGCTTGGCAAAGATCTCCAGGCTGGCAACCTGACTGCGGCCGAATCGGATTTCGTTACCCTGCAGCAGGATCTGCCGCAGGACATCGCCGCCGCCTCCGCTGCCCAGAGCAGCGCCGCCGCTTCGTCCCAGAGCAACGATCCCATCGCTCAGGCGTTCGCCCAGCTCGGCAGCGATCTGCAGGCCGGCAACCTTACCGCTGCCCAGCAGGACTACACCAAGATCCAGCAGGACTTCCAGAGCGCAGCCTCGCAAGGCAGCCAGGCAACGGAGGGCCATCATCATCACCACCACCACAGCGATAGCTCCAATAGCTCTGGATCGAACCCCATCAGCCAGTTGCTCACCGAGCTTGGCCAGGAGCTTAAATCCGGGAGTCTCGCCGCGGCCCAACAGACCTACCAGTCGCTCGAACAGGACTTGAAGCAGTTCAGCCCGGACAGCAGTCAGCAGGCGCAGTCATCGTCGGCGTCCAGTTCGAGCAGCGTCTCCGTTAGCGCTTGATCGCCCTCCGGCCTGACAACTGAGAATCGGCGACTGGGTACTTTACGCCTACGCCCAATCCGAAAAGACCTCGTCGCCGCCCTCCGGAGCTGCCTCCGGGTCCGTCTCCTGGCGGTCTCGGCTCTCCTGGTTCTGGCCTGCCTGCTCCTGGCTCTCATCGTCTCCGCTCAGCCGCACCACGCAGTCCGCGGCGTCATCCGCCTCGCCGGCCAGCGCCGCAGCGGCCTTCCGCAGACGCTCGCGCGTGTGCTCGGCCTCCTTGTCATCGGCCTTGGCCGCCGCAGCCAGTGCCTGTACCTGCAGATTTGCATCGAGTTGGTTCCCGTGTATGTGCATGACCGCGTCTCCTTCCGTCGCACACTTCACACTCTTACCGGTCCCGGCGTGGCCCAAATCAAGTCCCAGACTTCCGTCCCCAATCGCGGGGGACTTCGGATTACTAGAGCAATCGGCACGCCAAACCCGCAACATGAACCCGCTCAAACAACTCACACTTTCGTTGGAGCCATCCGCCTCGAATCCCATCCTGGCCGTGCCGATGGACTGGTTGCCGTTTCTGAGCTACGTCTGTCCGTTGCTTCGGCGGCATTCTCTCGCACAGGGGTGGGGCGACAGCACCGGGGCTGTGAGTGCTGTCCAAGCCCCACCCCACCGGGGTCACCTCCCAGCCAGCCGCACAATTCGCAGGTTCCTGACCTGCATATGGTTTTTGGTAGTCCGAATCCCGAACCAACCCCTCGTATACGGCTCCGCATCGACCACTTCAAAGAGCTTGCGCCCATCCCGCCAGTACTGGATCAGCGAACCATCGGCAATCAGCGTCACGGATTGTGTCTTATTGGCCACAATCCCCCAATCCGGGTGTTCAGCTACCGATAGATCGTTCTCCGGCAGCAGCGGCCGCTCCGCCTCGTCGCCGATGTACCGCCGAAATCGCGTCGTGGTGTTGCCATTGCCGCCCAACCCCACGTAGTACATCCGCAGCCGGTTGTACTCGGCGAACTTGCCGCTCCGCGGGTGCGCGAAAATGTTGTCCGGCGCGGCCGGATCGGTCGCCATCCAGAAGCTGTTCAGGTCGCTCACCCGGTCGTTTGGCCCTCCCGCCGAGATCACCGTTGCCTGGTACTGAATCATCACCGGCCCATCCAGCTCCTGCCGGAGCCACACCGTCACGCCCGCTGGGACGTCGATGTCCAGCACGCCGTCCTTCGCCGTCACGGTTCCCCCGGAGCCCGCAGCCGGCTTCTCCATCTCCACCTGCCAAGCGTCCAGCCCATGAGAGAAGTCGTCCGCAAACAGCAGCTTGCCGGCCCGGTACCGCGCATCGGAAACCTGAGACCATCCGGCCGGCGCCAACGCCGCTAGAACGAGGGCCATCAACCCGAAGACCTGCCTCATCGCACTCCTCTACTTTCGCCGCCGCACTCCTGCCTGTCACCCGCGTCCAGGCAAGCAGCGCTCAGCGCTTGTACAGTGCGGCTTCGATGCTGGAGTTGACTTCGGCCTGGGCGAACTCGGCCGCGACGCGGATGCCATTCATGATGGCCCGCTCATTCGACGAGCCGTGCCCGACGATGCAGACGCCGCGTACCCCCAGCAGCGGCGCCCCGCCGTACTCGGAGTAGTCCAGCCGCTTCTTGAAGTCGTTGAACGCCCGGCGCGACAGCAGCGCACCCACCTGCGAGGTCACCGTCGATTTCAACGCCTCGCGCAGCAGCGTACTCACCAGTTTGGCGACCCCCTCAGAGGTCTTCAGAGCAACATTGCCGACGAAGCCATCGCAGACTCCGACGTCGATCCGCCCGTTGAACAGGTCGCGGCCCTCGACGTTGCCGATGAAGTCGATGGCCGAAAGCGCGCGCAGCAGAGGAAACGTGTCGTGCGTGAGCTGGTTGCCTTTCGATTCTTCCTCGCCGATGGAGAGCAGCCCCACGCGCGGATGGCCGATCCGCAACACGTTGCGTGCGTACATGCTGCCCATCACAGCGAACTGGACCAGGTTGTCGGGATCGCAATCGACGTTGGCGCCAACGTCCAGCAGCAAGGAAGGACTGCCGGTGACGGTCGGAACGATCGTGGCGAGGCCGGGGCGATGGACGCCAGCCAGCATGCCCAGCACCATCTTCGCCGTGGCCATGGCCGCGCCGGTGTTGCCGGCGGTGAAGAAGCCGCGCGCCGAGCCTTCGCGGACCATGCGCAGGCCCACGCGCATCGAGGAATCGCGTTTGGCACGGACCGCCTGCGCGGCCTTGTCGTCCATGCTGATCCACTCCGACGCGTTCACGATGTGGATTGCCGGCTCGGAGACTCCCGGCCAGCGGGGCGCCCGCAGCGCCCGCGTCAACGCAGGCCTCAGAATCTCCTCCGGGCCGACCAGATGCACGCGCACGTCGTAGTAGCGGCACGCAAGAATGGCCCCGCGAACCTCAGGTTCGGGGGCTCGATCGGAACCCATCCCATCGACAACGATGTCAATCGGCATCAGGAAGATAGTACGCGATGCCCGGCTAGCTTGCTTCCTTTACCGCGAGCACTTCGCGGCCCTTGTATTGTCCGCATTTCTCGCAGACGCGGTGGGGCAGCTTGCGCTCGTGGCAGTTGGGGCACTCGGAGGTGCTGGTCGGGGTCAGGAAGTCGTGGCTGCGCCGCTTGGCGGTGCGCTGCTTGGAGTGGCGGCGTTTCGGATTCGGCATTGCGGTTCCCTTTCAGTGGGCCGGACAGCGGCGTGGCTGCGGGTGAAGGCCCATTGCTACAAGATCTTGCGCTACTTGGATTCGATCGTGCTGGCCAAACCTTGGAGCGCGTTCCACCTCGAATCGGAAGTGGTGTCGCATTTGCAGGTTGCGAGGTTCAGGTTCTGGCCACAGCGCGGGCAAAGTCCCTTGCAATCATCCTTGCAGAGCGTGCGGCTGGGCAGGGAGAGAAGCACCTGTTCGCGCACGACATCCTCAAGCGATAGACCGCTCTCTTCATAATAGCCGATTTCGGTCTCGTCCGGGGTAATTGCGCGCTCGCCAGGATCGGCGTCGGCGGCCTGCGGGCGGAAGATCAGATCGAAGTTGCCGGTGAGCGGCATAGGCACAGGCTCCACGCAGCGGGCGCAGAGCAGTTCGAAGTCTCCCTTGTAGGCCGCGCGCACGCGGATGTCGGCGACGCTCTCGCCGTGGCCGCGGTGCTCGACGATGAGGTCGGCACGGCCGGTGACCGGCAGCGGGCCGACCTGGGAGACGTCGGGAGCGTAGTCGAGCGCGCCGGCGGGGATGGATTCATCGAAGAGGAGAGGTTCTTTTTCGAGTTGGAGCGGAGTAATGAGCACGTTATTAACGTTAGGGCGGTGCGCGGTTGAGGTCAATGGTCCTTACGGGGAGAGTGGTCGCCGAGGTTCCCCTGAAACAGCCGGATCGCGGCGATGCCGGCAGCTCCGGCGGCAAGGCAGGGCTCGAATTTCTCCGCGGTGATTCCGCCCAGCGCCAGAACGGGGACCGGCGCCGCGGCCGCGCAGGCCAGGTGGAGCAGATTGAGGCCGCTGCCCTCGGAGATTCGCGCTTCCGCGACGCAGGAGCCGTCGGGTCCGGCGACCACCTTCTCGAAAACGGGGCCGAAAAGAATGAGGCTCGGCGTGGCCGCGCGTGCGTGGGCGACTTCGTTCAAAGTGTGGCACGAGACGCTGACCACAGGCTCGGGCAGCCCTACCGAAGCGTAAAGCCGGCGGATATCTGCGGGCGTCAGCGCGCCTTCGGCGGAGGTGAGGTGAACGCCGTCGGCAGCGGCGGCGACGGCCACGTCGGCGCGGGAGTTGAGGAGCAGCTTCGGAACGGGCGAGTGCGCGCGCAAGCTCGCACGAAGCTTGCGTGCAAGCGCAGCTAGGGTGACGGCCGGCAGGTCCTTTTCGCGGAGCTGCATGTACTCGATGCCCTCTTCGGCGAGTCGCGCGGCCTGCTGGAGCAGAGCGGCCTCACGCGCGGCTTCGTCTCCAGGGAAGCGTGCGCGGTCCGTGATGGCATAGCGAAGCATGGCTCTAAGTGTAGGACGCAACCGGCGCGATTGAATTTGCACAGCCGGCATCACGTTCGGCAATTCGTTGGCCGGTCGTCACAATGCAGTTAGGTCGGCTGTGTTACTTTCAAAGGCAGCAACCCGGCACCTCGCGGCAGGACTTCTCGGCTTTGGAAAGAACACTGACACGGCATGGATAGTGCATACGATCTGATCGTCGTTGGGTCCGGTCCCGCGGGACAGCGGGCCGCGATCTACAGCGCGAAGATGGGCAAGAAGGTCGCGGTGGTGGAGATGCGCGAGGTAGTGGGCGGCGCCTGCATCAACACCGGGACCATCCCTTCGAAGACCATGCGCGAGGCGGTGCTGCACCTCTCCGGGTACAACTACAAATCCATTTACGGAATGAACTACCGGGTGAAGGAGAAGATCACCATGTCGGACCTGGCGTTCCGGGTCCAGCATGTGATCAAGACCGAAGTGGATGTGACCGAGGCGCAGCTCTCGCGCAACAACGTCGAGATGCTGGTCGGGGTCGCAAGCTTCGTCGACGCCCACCACATCAAGGTGACCAACTCACGCGGCTCGAATGTGTACGAGACGCAGAATGTGCTGATCTCGACCGGGACCAAGCCGGCGGCATCGGACAAGGTGCCGATCAACGGGCGCAGCATCATCAACTCCGACCAGGTGCTGGAACTGCAAAGCCTGCCGAAGACGATGATCGTGGTTGGCGGCGGCGTTATTGGGGTGGAGTACACCTGCATGTTCTCCGCTCTGGGCGTGCGCGTCACGCTGATCGAGCGGCGGCCGCGGCTGCTCGAATTTGCCGATCAGGAGATCATCGAAGCTCTCAGCTACCATCTGCGCGATACCCGTGTCACCATGCGCCTCAACGAAGAGGTCGAGTCGGTGGAAGAGATGCCGGACGGCACCGTGGTTGCCAATCTCGAAAGCAAGAAGAAGGTGCAGGGCGACGCGCTGCTGTACGCCGTCGGGCGGCAGGGCAACGTCGACGAGCTGAACCTGCCGGCGATCGGCCTGGACGCCGACAAGCGCGGCAGGATTCCGGTGGACAAGGACTTCCGGACGAAAGTTCCGAACGTTTTCGCCGCTGGGGACGTCATCGGCTTTCCATCGCTGGCGTCGGTGTCGATGGAGCAGGGGCGCATCGCGTCGGCGCGGGCGTTCGGCGACGAAACCATCCTTTCGAACCCGAGCTTCTATCCTTACGGCATCTACACGATTCCCGAAATCAGCTTCATTGGCAAGACCGAGGAGCAGCTCACCGAAGAGGACGTGCCCTACGAGGTGGGCGTGGCCTACTATCGCGAGATCGCCCGCGGCCAGATACGCGGCGACACCACCGGCCGGCTGAAGCTGATCTTCCATCGCATGACGCACGCGATCCTCGGCGTGCACATCATCGGCGAGGGCGCCAGCGAACTGCTGCACATCGGCCAGGCCGTGATGGTGCTTGGCGGCAAGCTCGAGTATTTCGTGGATACGGTCTTCAACTATCCAACCCTGGCGGAATGTTATAAAGTGGCGGCGTTCAATGGATTGAACCGCGTCAGCAAGTTCGAATAGGGGCTCTTCGGAAAGATACGAAGATTCTGAGCAGAGCTCGGAATGACGGCCTTCAAGGAATCGGCAATGGCGAAGATGGTCGGTGTAACGTTATCGGAGCGTGTGGTGGCGGGGCTGGTAGTGGACCATAAGCTGCCCGGCGGATTGCGCTCCTTCCCGGAAGCGCACGACGACGAGTATGCGCTGGTGGAGATGCCGGCGGAGGCCATCGTCGAGACGATGTGCCAGCAGGTACTGGCGGTCGCCGGCAAAGAACGCAAGCTTGCGGCAGTGGGCGTGGGCGTGCCCGGACTGGTGCGCAACGGAGTGGTGGAGGAGGCGCCCAACCTGCCGCAGTTGAAAGGTACTCGCATGGCGGAGATGCTCGCGGTGCAGCTTCGCGGGCAGGGCATCGAGACTCCGGTTGCGCTGGTCAACGACGCAGACGGCTTTGCCGCCGGAATCGCCGCTTCGATCGGCAAGCTGGACAGCGTGATCCGCGTCTGGACGCTGGGCGTCGGCATCGGCTACGGACGCTATCCGCTGACCGACGGCGTCTGGGAGGGCGGCCACACCGTGGTCTCGCTGGACGACAAGGAGAAATATTGCGGCTGCGGCGGGCGCGGCCACCTGGAGGGCATCATGGGCCACCGGGCCATGCGCCTGCGCTTCCTGGACATGGAGCCGGAAGAGGTCTTCGAAGAGGCAAAGCTTGGCGACATCCGCTGCCTGGAGTTCAAGCGCCTCTGGCACAAGGCGCTGGCCGCGGCCACGGCGACGTCGATCCATCTGCGCGGGCCAGGCAGGTTCTTCCTGGCAGGCTTCAATGTCCGCTTCGTCGATATGTCGATGCTGCGGGACTATCTGCAGCAGATGGTGAAGATGAGCCCGCTGCAAAGCTACGCCATCGAGATCGTCAAGGACGACCAGGAGACCCGCGTCATCGGCGCCGCCGTCAGCGCAGAGAAGATGGGCTGCTAGTTCGCTTTACTTCTGGCACTTCACGCAGAAGTGGGTGCCGCGGCCGCCAACGACGATCTTCTTGATGGGCGCGCCGCAAACCAGGCATGGCTCTCCGCCGCGCCCGTAGACTTTGTGCTCGATCTGGAAGTAGCCGCTCATCCCCTCCGCATCCACATAGTCCGACACCGACGAGCCGCCCAGCTTGATGGCCCGCCGCAGCACGTCTCTCAGCGCCTTGCGCAGGCGGGTGAGTTGGTCGCGGGTGAGTCGCCCGGCCTGCCGGAGCGGGCGGATACCCGCGCGGAAGAGTGACTCGTCGGCATAGATGTTGCCGACGCCGTGCAGCAACGACTGGTTCAGCAGCGCGGCCTTGATGGGCGTCTTGCGCCCACGGAAGAGCGCGACAAAGTCGTCGAGCGAGATGGTGAGCGGCTCGCGTCCGGGGCCGGAGTACCCCGAGCGATCTTCTGTGGCACCTGAATCCCAGGTCTCAGAATCGAGACCAGGGGCACCCGGCTTGTGGATGGAGAGCCGGCCAAAACGGCGCGGGTCGACGAAGCGAACCTCGCGGCCATCGGCGAGCGTCAGGATGGCGTGGGTATGGGGCGGCAGCGGGACGTCCGGTGCGGAGACGAGCAGGCGGCCGGTCATGCCAAGGTGAATAAGAAACTCGACCGGGCCTGTCTGCTTCTTCGAGCCGCCGCGCATGAGCGTCATCACGATGGTCTTGCCCACGCGGCGGACGCTGTTGATGGTTGCGCCTGTCAGGGCCTCGGCGATCTCCGGCTCGGGAGACTTGAAGGTTTGCGGCTTGCCGCTGGTCCAGACGCCAGCGATGCGCTGGCCGTGGACGCGCGCGTGGACGCCGTTGGCGATGGTTTCAACTTCAGGAAGTTCAGGCATGCGAGAGCGGCGGCTTAAGCGCTCGGCCGCCAGGCCGGCAGCGACGCGTCGACCTCATCTCGCATGTTGAAACGGACTCGGCCGCGGGGGGCAGAGAGACTCTTCTTCGCATCTGCGGATTCGATGTGCAGCAGTGTCTTCGCGTCCGCGTAGCAGGAGCCGCTGGCTCCATCGCCGACGATCTCCGCGCCCGCGCCCGATTCGACCTTGTCGTAGATCAGGTGCTTGGAGCCGTTAATGTCTTTGGTCGCGCATAAAAGCTCGGCCACCACAACGCGGCCATCGTCAAAGTACATTCGCACACGTTCGCCCTGGAACTTGCGAACTTCCTTGAAAGTCGGCGCCATCCTGTCCTCCGATTGCCGTACGGAAGCAGTATAGAATCAATTATGGGCGCAAGGGCAAGTCGGCCTGCTTGCGGACCCTACTTTCCCGGAGCACATCCTTTTGAGTCAGCGAAAATCAGCAGTGATCCTCGGCGCGCAGTGGGGCGATGAGGGTAAGGGCAAGATCGTCGATGTGTTGAGCGAGAAGTTCCAGGTGGTGGCGCGCTACGCCGGCGGCCACAATGCCGGACACACAGTCATCATCGCCGGTAAGAAGTTCATTCTTCAGCTGATCCCCTGCGGCGTGCTGCGGCCGGAGTGCAAAGGCGTCATCGGCAACGGCGTCGTGCTGGACCCCATGGCCTTCCTGAGCGAGGTGAAGAAGCTGAAGGACGCAGGGCTGAAGGTGGACGGCCAGCTCTTCGTCTCCAACCGCGCGCAGGTGATTCTGCCCTACCACCGCATGATCGAGCTGGCGGCCGAGAACGCCCCGGGGCGGACAAAAATTGGGACCACCAGCCGCGGCATCGGGCCGGCCTACGAGGACAAGATGCACCGCAGCGGGCTGCGCGTCGTCGACCTGCTGAACCCGGCGCTGCTGCGCACCCACATCAACAACGCATGCTACGAGAAGAACACCATCGCGCAGGCGCTGTTCGGCACGGAGCCACTGGACCCGAAAGCGATCTACGAAGAGTATGCCCGCGCCGCGGAGCAGGTTGCGCCGTTCGTCACCGACACGGCCGTGCTGCTGAACGAGGCCATCCGCGCCGGCGAAAAAGTGATGTTCGAAGGAGCGCAGGGAGCGCTGCTGGACATCGACCACGGGACCTACCCGTTCGTCACCTCATCGTCCTCGACCGCCGGCGGAGCGGTTACCGGGACAGGCGTTGGGCCAACCTCCATCGGCACCGTCATCGGCGTGACCAAGGCCTACGTGACCCGTGTCGGCGAAGGGCCGTTCCCCACCGAGATCCATGACGACTCCGCCACCCTGCTGCGGGCGCGCGGGCAGGAGTATGGCGCGGTCACCGGCCGTCCGCGGCGCTGCGGTTGGCTCGACCTGCCGTTGCTGCGCTACTCCAACATGATCAATGGCACCGAGTGGCTCGTGGTCACCAAGATGGATGTGCTCGACGAGTGCGCGGAGATCCCCATCTGCACCGGCTATCGCATCGACGGCAAGCTGACAGACAGCATTCCGGCGGACATGCGCGGCTTCGAGTCCATCCATCCCGTGTACACCAAGCTGAAGGGCTGGAACGCCTCGACCGAGGGCATCACCGAGTTCGACAAGCTCCCCAGGCTGGCGCAGGAGTACCTGCAGTTTGTGGAGCGCGAGTCCGGCGCTAAGATCGGCATGGTCTCCACCGGTCCCGACCGCGACCAGACGATGACGCTGCCGGAGTTCGAGGCGGCGCTGACGGCTTGAGTTGCGCAATGCACGTGGAATGAGATGGATCACTGGTTTCAAAAGCGACCGTTCTTAGCAACTGGCATCCTCCTCGCTCCGATCGCGGTTGCGACCGGCTTTATTTCGGCCGGCTTCGGACACGGGGACTATGTTGCAGCTCGGGTAGTGGTGCCTTTTGCATGTCTTTGCGTGGGAGATTATTTTGCGGCGGCCTGGGCGGTAACACTTCTCGCCCTACTTCAATAACCATTCTATGGAGCGTTGATCGATAAAGCGTCGCGCAAGTTCGTAGCGGCGGGCGCCATTTTTGCGGTGCATTCTGCGCTGAGCGTGTGGCTATTATCGAGTGGGTGGTCGCGGTTTCGATAAATCAACAGAGGTGAGAAATGGTCAGTTTTACGGTTCGGTTGACATTTGAGGAAGGCACGCGCGAGTCCATCGCGGCGACCCTGCGGCTCCTGACCGAGGCCTCGCGGCAGGAGCCTGGCTGCATCCACTACATCCCGCACTTCGTCGCAGACGAGCGCGCGACGGTGCTGCTCTACGAGCAGTATGCGGACGAGACGGCGCTGGAGTATCACCGCGAGTCGCCGCACTTCCAGCAGTATGCCGCGGGCGGGCTGTATAAGCTCCGGCATACGCGGCTGGTCGAGCCGCTGCTGGCCATAGACTGAGCATGGTGCGGCCTGCCGCGGTGAGCGCTGCACCTGCGCCCCCGGACCGGCCAAGCCATTTCGGAATCCCGCCAGGTTCGGGGAGAAATCCGCATCACGCGACTTTGTTTTGACTCCTAACGTCAAACCGGACTACTATCCGGTACGGCGTTATGGTTCGGCGCGTTTTCAAACATCGTGTGTTTCGGCCCGGCCCCGGGCTGGCAGCTCTGGTTCTGCTCGCGGGAGCGGCATTCGCGCTGCCTGCGCGGGCGGACGCTCCCCATCCGAGACGGAAGGACGAGTACAAGCACCAGGTTGAGAAGCTGGAAGAGGTTTGGCGCACCTCCCAGTTGAACGGCGATGTCGACGCCATGGACAAACTGCTCTCGGACGACTACGTCGGTATCACGATGACCGGTCAGGTTGTGACCAAGACCCAGCAGTTGGACCGGATGCGGGACCGCAGCCTGGTGCTGACGAAGATCGATTTGCAGGAGCTGAAGATCAAGATGCTTGGATCGACCGCGATTGTCACCTCCCTGGCCGATGTCGACGGCACCAGCGACGGAGAGCCGATGCATGGGACCTTTCGTTCCATCCGGGTATATTCGCGGCTCCCCTCAGGCGCCTGGAAGATCACGAACTTTGAGGCGACACGCGTGTCTGAAAACCCACCGCCACGCGAGCACCGGCATCAACCTGCAGACCAATAAACAATCGCCTGGCACAAACCCAGGCGACGCAGGGCCGCAACGTCGTACCGTCCCTATGCGGCATTCGACCCAGAAGAAGAGCCGGAGAGATTGAGCGCCAACAACCGGCGATCAAGCGAACGCGTACCTCCCGTGATGCGCGCGTCTTCCGGTTCCCCCGGCAGGTTGAACAGAATTCGAGGCCCGGTTTGCCGGGTGGGGGGTCGCCGCTCGGTTACTTTGTGCACCAGACGCTCCGGCTGGTTTCCGTAGTCTGGCGTGGAGGTTTGGAAACGGATGAATTTGCTCGGCGTCGTGGCCATGGTCCCTCCGGATTGCAAAATCGCCTTCAGGTTGGTAACCAAAATTTGATGTGACCTAAGTCACCAAATGTTGCACGATCATCCCAAAAGTAACATGAATCTCCCAAAAATGTCCAAGTTCCCGAACGGATTCTCTCCAATTGCACAATGCCCGGTGCACTTTCTAGCCGCCCGAGCGTTCTGCCTCCTGCCAAGCCATGCGAATCCGGGCCCATGTGGTGTCGAGGGTCTCGGGCAGAACTCGCGTGTCGGCGGTTACAGTCATGAAGTTGGTGTCCCCAATCCAGCGCGGCAATGCGTGCATATGGATGTGGCCGGCGATCCCGGCGCCGCCGGCCTCGCCGAGGTTGAGGCCGAAGTTCATTCCCGCTGGGCGGTAAACGGCCCGCAGAACTCGCTCCACGCGCTGGGCCAGGTCCATCATCTCGCGGGCGTCGTCCAGCGGCAGTGCGGCCAGCGAGTCGACATGGCGGTACGGAACGATCAGGATGTGGCCGGTGGCGTACGGAAACGCGTTGAGGCAGAGAAAACAGAAGCGTCCGCGGACCAGAAGGTGCACGGCTTTCTCCGCCTCTTCCGGGGCCATCTCGTGCGCGGCCGCGTAGTCCACTGCGGCAATTATGTTGCAGAAGACGCATTGGCAGTCCCCGGTTCCCGGGCCCGGCCATGAATTGAGCGCTTCCGGCACGCCCGGACGGGCGGTGTCCTGGTTGCCGCTGACGTACTCGTAGCGCCAAGGAGTCCAGAGTCTTTCCATCCGCCGGAGTATAGATCAATTTGGCTGCGGCGGCGCATGAAGGAATCTCCGCGGGTGCGGCTTCCAGCGGGTCGAACGAGGCCGGCGTGTGCGACTATCGCGCGACCGGGAGCGCGATCCTCAGGACCTGCATTTCGGGAAAAATTGACGATCTTTTTGCATAGCAAAACAAGGTGCGAGGGGCGCGGCGATGGCGTGGAAAAGGCGCGTCCGCATTGGGCCGGAGAAGCTCCTAACCGGAAAAGTTTCTTGAATGTTCTTGCATTGACTCTCCCTTCGCGAACGTATATGCTTTTTGTAAGCCACTGCGTGTGGGACCCAACTGCAGCAGCTCCTATGTAAGATTGTTCATTCCTGTCCTGCCGAAGCTGATTCGGGTAACAACCAGCGCGTCTTTTCCTGGGACCGTTGTTTGCCACACTGCCAGCGCCGCACGAATGGAATGATCCTTGGGTCCCGGAGTAACGCACCAATGACCGTTGAAGTCCACAATCCTGACCAAACCGAGAGTAAACCCCTGAACACCGAACTGGAAACCCTAGCGCCCGAAGCCATAGCGGAGCCAACCGACCTGTCTCCTGAAACCCCCTCAACGCGTTCGACCTCCGGCGACACCGGAAGCGCGCTTGACAACATCTCCGCGTCCAGCGGCGAGGAGTCCAGCGCCGGGACCAGTCCCGGCGATAAGGCGACTGGCCCTGAGCCTGACTACGACGCCGCGGATTTTGCCGCGGCGCTGGCGAACTTTGACCGCGAGCAGGCCGCCGAGACGGCTGCCGCGCAGAACCTGACCGCCGAAGAGGTCGTAGTCACGGGAACCGTGGTCAAGATCACCGACAAGCATGTCGTGGTCGACATCGGACTGAAGTCCGAGGGCCTGATCCCCATCGAGCAGGTGCTGGATATCCAGGGCAAACCCAAGTTCAACACCGGCGACACAGTCGATGTTGTGGTGGAGCGCGAAGAGGCGGAAGGCGGCTACCTGGTCAGCCACGAGAAGGCGCTCCGGCACAAGATCTGGGACAAACTGGAGAAGGCCGCGAACGACAAGACCCCGGTGAAGGGCCTGGTGGTCAGCCGCGTCAAAGGCGGCCTGACGGTCGACATCGGCATCAAGGCATTCCTGCCCGGCTCGCAGATTGAGGTGCGCCCGGTGCGCAACCTGGACGGCTATATCGGCTCCGAGATTGAAGTCCGGGTGATTAAGCTGAACAAAAAGCGCGGCAACGTCGTCATCAGCCGCAAGGAAATCCTCGAAGAGGAGCAGAACGCCAAGAAGTCAGTCACACTGGCTACCCTGGAAGAGGGCAGCGTGCTGACCGGAACGGTGAAGAACCTGACCGACTACGGCGCGTTCGTCGATCTGGGCGGCCTGGACGGGCTGCTGCATATTACGGACATGAGCTGGGGCCGGTTGACGCACCCCCGCGACCTGGTCAACGTCGGCGACGAGATCCAGGTGAAGGTGCTCAAGTTCGACAAAGAGAAGCAGCGCGTGTCGCTCGGCTTCAAACAGTTGACGCCTGACCCGTGGCTCGACGCCACGGAGCGGTATCCGATCGGCGCGCAGGTTCGCGGCCGGGTCTTGTCGGTCACCGACTACGGCGCGTTCGTGGAACTGGAGCAAGGTATCGAAGGCCTGGTTCACGTGTCGGAGATGACGTGGTCGAAGCGGATGAAGCATCCGTCGAAGCTGGTCAAGCCAGGCGATGAGGTCGATACGATCATCCTCAGCGTGAACCCGAACGACCGGCGCATCTCGCTGGGCATGAAGCAGCTCCAGGAGAACCCGTGGGAGCAGCTTGAGGACAAGTACCCCATCGGCGCCATCATTGAGGGCCGGGTGCGCAACCTCACCGACTTCGGGGCGTTCATCGAGATCGAGGACGGCATTGACGGCCTGGTGCATGTCTCCAACCTGAGCTGGACCAAGCGCATCAAGCATCCTTCCGAAGTGCTGAAGAAGGGCGAGAAGGTACGCGCGATCGTGCTCGGCGTCGAGCCTGAAAACCGGCGGCTGTCGCTGGGCGTGAAACAGCTCCTGCCCGACGTCTGGGATACCTTCTTCGCGCAGCACCGCGTCGGCGATGTGATCAAAGGCAAGATTCTGCGGACCGCCCAGTTCGGCGCGTTTGTGGAGATTGCAGAAGGCGTCGAAGGCCTGTGCCATGTATCCGAGGCGGTCGACCAGAACCACCAGCCGGTCAAGCTGGACGTCGACTCGGAGCACGAGTTCAAGATCGTCAAGATGAACCAGGAGGAGAAAAAGGTCGGCCTGAGCATTCGTGCGGTTGGCGAAGAGGCAAGCCGCGCCGAGGTTGAGAGCTACAAGGAACGCGGCAACGATAAGGACCACAAGGACCACCACAAGGGTTCTTCCTCATCGAGCAGCAGCAGCACGACCCTGGGCGACCTGATCAACTGGAAGCGCTCCGAACGCGAGTAGTTCCGGGCATCGTCGAGAACAAGAGCTAAAGCAGAAGGCCTTCCCGAACGGGAAGGCCTTCTTACTTGCAATCGCCAGTGTCGAGAAACGCTAAACGGCCCTTGAGAAGGTAGCACGCCCTTCCGCCTGGGGCGGGAACGGCGTCACCATCTTGATCGAGGCACGGCGCATGACTTCAAGCTCGGCCGGAGCAAAGAGCTCGGGCGGAACTCCGCCGACGGCTACGAAACCGGGGCTGTCGCCGAGGGCCTGCGAGATCTGGTTCCAACGCAGGAAGGGCGACGTGGTGGGCAGAACGATGATGCGCCGCTTGGGCTCCGGCAGGGCAAAGTAGGCGGTCCATGTGGCCAGAATGACGCAGATAACGACACCGCTGACCAGGCTGAAGACCCCCTTCATATTGTTCGGATGCACGGCCATCCATGCGGCCTGCACCAGATCGTTCGTCGACATGATGCCAAGGCCAAGACTGACCCCGAAGATGCGGCTGCGGTAATTGAGGCCCATGGGCCGGATGGCGAAGCAGACGAAGAGCAGGAGGCAGAGGGTGAGGATGCTCTGCGTGCGCTGCAACTGCAGAATGGCTGCCATGAAGTATTTTGTACCCGTCATGTCCGGACCGAAGGCATTGCCAAGCGCGACGGCGAGGGAGATTCCCGCGGCCCATTTGAAGACCAGCGTTCCGAGGGTCTGGAGGCCCTTGAGAGGCGCCATGGCAAGCTTGAACACCCCGTAGACGATCAGAAGTGCAAGAACCGATTCGACGGCAAAGCTGATCCAGTAAACGTAAAAGTAGGCATTATATGCGATTTGAAGGTCCGCAGGACGGATGGCGGCGTAGTAATTCAGACCCACGAGGATGAGGTTGGAGGCGATCCGCGTCGCGAGGAAACACCCTAGAAACGCATAGTCTCTCCACTGCCTTTTGGCAATGAGAACACAAAGAGCGGCAACACACAGAACGGTCTCAAGATTGCCCAGCAGACCGAGAAATGAGATGGATCCCACGCGCAAACCCCCTGGACAAGTCGAGGATACCTTATCCAGGGGGAACGTCAACAGGTTTTTCTACAACTAACTGGTTACCAAGTTCCGAGGCCACAGCCGCCGGTGTTGGGCGGGCAGGTGGGTGCCGGCATGGCGCTCGTCTTGGCGGTAACGGACGCCTTGGCGGAAGAGGTGTTCACGAAGGTGGTTGCAATTGCACCAGTTACTGCGAGGGCGACGACGAGGCTACGAACGATAACTTTCATGGTTTTTGCTCCCTTTTTGTTCCCGGAATGGGCCTAGCTAAAAGATTTCTCTGGACGAACCAGATGCAACCAACTTAGGATGTTTAAACTTGCAAGTCCATCAAAAACAATTACATATCCGGGTATTATACGGAAATGGTTACCGAGGTAACAATTTCCCTGCCGGACCTATCGATTTGCTGGGTTTCTGCGATTCTCGGGCTCTGGATTTATGCGCTATTGATCGTCTCAATCGCCCCTGAAATCGGCCTCGATGCCGAATTCTTTTGAAAAAACTACATATTTTGGGGGATTCGCCGAGGCAAAGAGGGGAAACGGCGCTCTTTTGCGGGTGCGAGCCCGCCTGCAACCTTTGTGGGACGGCGTGGATGAGGGGTCAACAGGGCGGGAACGGGCGAGATTCTGCGTGGGATGAGTGGGGCGCTTTGGCGGAGTGGGGATTGAGGGGACCCCCTCCCCCATGTCGCGGGGATTCCTGGAGTAAATGCCTAGAAGGAAATGGTTTAGCAGATGAGGCGGATGCCAAAATACTCATTCCATTGTGGTTGCAGTTAAAATCCTGATACGGTTGGGGTTGCCGGGCGGCGCAGGGCAAATCGAACTCCGCGAATGGGTCGGACGGCTCGCGGGGCGTGTCTTCCGGGTCGGATTGCGGGGTGGTTGGGACGGATTGGGACGGACTTTCGACCCGATTGCCGCAAACGTAGCTGGACCAGGGAGACTCAGACGATTGGGGTTGGATGGATTTGCCGAAGGCAGGTTGGTTCTCCGCCTGGCTGGCGGTACGATCCACGGGCATGATGACCGGAGCGGGATCGGGGAGGGCGGCGACCTCCGGGCGGGCGAACTTGCGGCGGCGCGAGGGCGCCGGGGCTCCCAGAGCGGAGGAGTCGCACGTGTCGCCGGGTGCGGCGAGGGTGTGGCCCTGGCGAGAGCGGACGACGCGGTGGGCCATGGGGTCCTCGGTGCGGGGCTGGGCGGCATGCGCGGCCTGGATCATCGCGAGGGTGCGGAAGTTGTAACTGGCGAGCTGGAGGGCGTAGAGAAGCGAGCGGGCGCGGGTGTGTTCGACGCGTCCGGAGGCCATGTCGGAGAAGATGAGAGAGATGGCGACCTGGACCGACTCGGCGTCTTCGAGGGGCGGGAGGGTCATGCGGGAGGGGCTGGGGAAGGCCTTGGCGAGCTCGGCGAGGGGCTCGCCGTAGCTGAGCATCTTCTCGATGTGCTCAGTGGGCATGAAGCCGAGGGCGTTGGGCGGCGGGAAGCCCTTGGTGTGGGCGTCGTGAAGGGTGCGGTGGAAGTGGCAGTAGGTGCCGCGGTGGACGGCGGGCGACTGGCAGCGGCGGCCGTTGGTCTTGATGTGGCGGCAGATGGGGTATTTGGAACTGGCGATGGGAGTGGCTGGGACGGTCATGGGGGATTCCTTTGCGGGGTTAAATGAGAAGGGCCGCAAGCGGATCGCTCGCGGCCCTTTTCTTTTTCTATCTCTACAAGTTAATGGTAGCACGTTGACCATAACTCATCTGCTATCTAATTTTTTGGAGGAAGTGGCTGATTTGGTGGGGGTTATGGGGATTTCGGGGGTTTTGGGCTATTGACAATGATTTTGGGGTGGGGAGATGAAGGCGGAATCACAGAGGACACAGAGGAAAGGAGAGAGCACAGGGGACGGAGCGGCTCGGGAACGAGGTTAGCGCGATAGAGTGGGGCGGGCGGTGATGGCGGGCACAAAGAGACTAACCCCACGATAAACGAGCGGAGAAGCGCGCTCGTTGATCATGGGGCACCCTGGGTTGGGGCACCGAGTGGGGTTTTATCGATGGATGCGGGGGGCGGTGGTATGGTATGACCTACAGATTTTGAAGCGCGGGCGGCGTCGATCGCAGATGAGTTCCGGGTTTCGGGGTGGAGGCGCCGGCGGGATGTGCCGGTGATTCTTCGCAGGCTTCCACAACCGCAACTGCGGACTCAACGTCAAACTGCCCATAGCCCAGCTTCTGCCAGGAGATACTTCGATGGTTGCCGCACAGAGACTCATTCCTACGAATCCGATTCCGCAATTCGCTCGACTTTTTCTGCTTGGCTCGGAGGCCGACATCTTCGAGCAGCGACTGTCCCGGTTGCGCGAGGGCGTTTTTGCCGCTCCGTACAACGATGAGGACGAAGAAGAGGAGGAGGACGAAGTTGAAGAGGAGGAAGACGACGCAGATGCGGAGGATGAGGAAGACGACGAGGACGAGTACGAAGACGATGAGGATGCGGATGAGGACGAGGATGACGACGTGATCATCGAGGACGATGACGACGAAGAAGAAGATGAGGACGACGACGATGAGGAGGAAGAAGAAGACGACCACGACGAAGAGGAAGACGACTCGCACTTCGTGCGGCGGATTATGATGGGTTGTTAGTTGCTAGGTTCAAGGGGATGGGTGACGGGCTGGCGATTCTGAGGCAGCCTGGCGAAATACGGGGAGATGATTATCCAGTTAGCTCCGGCGCGCTACGAATAGGTCTCGGGAGGTTCCAGCGCGTGCCTTCAGCCCGCTGGGTTTTCGGCTGTCCTGCACCTGGGGCTTTGCCCCAGGCTACGGTAGCTCGCGCTTTCAGCGCGTCAAATGCCGGTTGCCTGAGTTAACTGGATAATCATCTACGGGGATTCTTCGCTTCGCTCAGAATGACAAGCAGTAAAACAATTCAGAATGACAAGCTGTAGAAACAATGCCGAGGTGGGTAAGCGTGGCTAGTAGCCGGCGCCGGTGACGATGTTTTCGAGGGGCTGGCCGGCGATGTAGCGGCGGAGTTGCTGGGCGGCGAAGCGGAAGGCGCGGTGGATGAACTGCGGGGTGGAGCCGCCGATGTGGGGGGTGATGAGGCAGTTGGGAGCGGACCAGAGCGGATGGCCGGCGGGGAGAGGCTCGGGGTCGGTGACGTCGACGGCGGCGCGGATGCGGTGCTGCTGGAGGGCGGCGACGAGAGCGTCGGTATCAACGACGGGGCCGCGGGCGGCGTTGACGAGGAGGGCGCCGGGACGCATGAGGGCGAGCTCAGGCGCGCGGATGAGGCCGCGGGTGGCGTCGGTGAGCGGAACGATCAAGACGACGATGTCGGCGAGCGGGAGCAGGGCGTGGAGATCGGCGATGGCGCTGACGGGAGGCTGCGGGCGGGCGCTGCGGGCGATGCGGAGGATGTTGACGCCGAAGGGGGCGAGGCGGGCTTCGATGGCGGCGCCGATGGAGCCGTAGCCGACGATGAGGACGGTTTTGCCGGAGAGGTCGTCGGCGAGGACGGTGTACTGGCCGCGGGCGGGGCCGGGCTCGGAGAGGAAGCCGTCAGTGACGGAGGCGAAGCCGCGCCACTGCTGCTGGTTCTGCAGGTCGCGGTAAAGAGGGATGCGCTTCATCGTGGCCATGATGGCGGCGAGGACCCACTCGGATGCGGAGATGTCGTGGATGCCGCGGCCATCGCAGAGAGTGACGGCCGGGGGAAGCCAAGGGAGGACCCAATCGACTCCGGCCATGAGGGACTGGGCGACTTTGACGCCGCGAAGCTGGAGGAAGGCGGCGGCGGCGTCCTTGCGGTAGAAGGGGAGGATCCAGAAGTCGATGGGGATGGGCGCGGGGATGGCGCGGGGAAGGCGGACGATTTCGGCCTCGGAGGGGAAGTCGGCGAGGAGTTCGGGTACGAGGTTCTCGTCTATGCCGACACGGATCATAAGAGGCCTTCACGGATGATATAGGAGTCCACACAGACCATAGGTGCAGTGTGCCTGAGTGTGGGGAATGGATTCAAACAGGCCCAGGGGGAGTTGCACGCCGGGACGGCAGGTTCGGCGCGCTGATAGCATAACCTCTGCACGCGGCGCTCAATGAAGCGGTCAGCCTCGGTTGAGTGCGCGATGGGAGCCAAGAGAAATGAAGACATTCCTGCATGTAGGCTGCGGCAACAGCAATAAATCGAGGACCACCGCGGCCTTTGCCGGCGACGATTGGCAAGAGCTTCGTTTCGACATCAACGAGGCGGTCCATCCGGACATCGTCGGCAACATGCTGGATATGAATGCCGTGGCCACGGAAAGCGTCGACGCGGTGTTCTCGTCGCACAACATCGAACATCTGTATCCGCATGAGGTTCCGGTGGCGCTTGGCGAGTTTTTCCGGGTGCTGAAGCCTGGCGGATTTGCCGTCATCACGTGCCCGGATTTGCAGTCCATTGCGGCTTTGATCGCCGAGGACAAGCTGGGCGAGCAAGCGTACGTGTCGCCATCGGGGCCGATCACGCCACTGGACATGGTCTACGGATACCGTCCGCAGTTGGCGGCAGGCAATCTTTTTATGGCCCATCATTGCGGATTCACCGTAAAGGTGCTGGGCCACACGCTACTTAGCTGCGGATTCAAGTCGATCGCCAACAGCCGCAGGGCCGCGCGTTTCGATTTATGGACGCTTGCAACCAAGTTGCCTATGCCCGACGCGGAACTGCTGCAACTGGCAGGAAAGCACCTTCCAGAGTGAGCATGGGCGCTACCGCGAAGGCCCTTCCCTCGTCTGGGCACACCCATCCTGGGCACACCAGTCTCGCCACATCTGGCGAAAACTGAGAGCGAGGCCCTGGGCCACGAGCGCTGGCTGGCCGATCGGCGATTGGAGAAACCGCTCCCTCATGCCGGTACGGAGCTGAGCCAAGGATTCCAGATTTCCGGCCCAGTAGATGCCTTTTTCCAGGAATTCCTGAGGACTGTGAGCGACGAAGTCTCCCAGCCCAGCGTGGTAAAGCAGAGCGGGGCCAAGCTTTCCGGGAACGGTTTGACCGGCGAGGGTCAGCGTGGGCACGCCCATCCACAGGGCATGACTTGTGGTGGTGGCGCCGGTGAAGGGGAAGGGGTCGAGACAGAGGTCGACTTGACGATGGAGTGCGAAGTACGTCTGGTAGTTGGAACGCGGATGGAATTGCAGGCGTTCGTGGGAAATGCCCTCGTCCGCGAACCAGCTGCGGACTGCTTGATGCCTGCCGTCGAGTGGCATTGCGGCAATCAGCATTTGCGACCCGGGCAAGGCGCGGAGCAACTGCGACCAAAGGGCGATCACGCGGGGATTGAGCTTGGAGATGCGGCTGAAGCTGCCGAAGGTGAGCTGGCCGGTGGCGAGCGCAGGCAGAGGGTTGATGGCGGGCGCGCCGGGGTTTGGCTGAAACGGCGCGACGGCCGGCAGGTACACGATCTTCTCGGTAAAGTAGCGATCGAACTCGCCGGGCGGCAGAAAATAGCGGTCGGCGAGGTAGTAGTCGAGGCTGCGCAGGCCGCTGGTACCGAGATAGCCGATCCAGCCGCATTGAACCGGCGCGGGTTTGCGGGCGAAGGCGAGCAGACGATTGCGAGCGGTGTGGCCGGTCAAGTCGACCAGGATATCGATGCGATCGGCCTGGACCTTGGCCGCCAGCGCTTCGTCGGAGAGCGAAGAGATGTTGTTCCAGTGGGGTATGTGGCTGCGCAGCCGAGCAGTGACGGCGTCCTCGGCGGCATGGTTCGAGTAAGCGTGGAGCGACAGGCCGGCATCCTGCGCAAGATGCGAAAAGACCGGCTCCATGAAGTAAGCCATGGCATGATCGCGGAAGTCGCCGGAGACGAAGCCGATCTGCAACTGGCGACCGGGGTCGCGGGAGTTCCGGTGGTGCGGCCAGGCAGGGCGCAGCGGGGCTTCGAACTGTTCGGCGAACCGAAGATGCGCTTCGAACAGCGCCTGTGGCTCGGTTTCGCCGGCGTGGCTCAGGCAGAAGAGCAGCCCATGATGGGCGACGGGAAGACCGGGGCTGATTTCGACGGCCCGGCGATAGCTGGCTGCCGCTTCTGTGAGCCTTCCCTGCTCCTGGAGCGCTGCCCCGAGGCTGCAGCAGGCCGCGGCGAGGTTGGGGTCGAGTTCAAGCGCACGGCGGCAACTGGCTTCGGATTCCGCGGGCCGATTCTGCCTTCTGATGGCTATGGCAAGGTTGTTGTGCGCGACCGCCAGATCGGGCCTGATCTCGATGACACGCCGATAGCAGGCCTCCGACTCCGCGAAGCGACCCTGGCGATCGAGGGTTTCCCCGAGACTGTAGTGCGCCTCCAGAAAGGTGGGACGGAGTTCGGCCGCCCTGCGGAAATAGCCCTCCGCTTCCGCGAGCGCGCCACGCACCTGAGTCATGCGACCGAGGTTGAAGCAGGCATCGACATAATCCGGGTCAACCTCGAGAGCGCGCCGATAGCAGGTCTCAGCGCCTGAGAAATCGCTCTTTCGCTGGCGAAGCGCGCCTAGCATGTTCCAGGCATAGCCAGACTCCGGATAGCGCAAATTGAAGGACCGGGCGAGGGTCTCCATCTCGCGATCGCGCCCTCGATCGAAGAGGGATTGCAGGCGGCGGACCTCGGCGGGGTCAGGAGCCCTGCGGGCAGAGGCGGATTCCTTCTGTCCATGCTTGAAGCCCTTGGCTTTCCGCTCTGTGCCACCCACCTTGCCGCTTGGCTCCGGTCCAGGAATTGGCCCCGTTTCCGATGCGTCCATCGACGGAACCGCCGATGCGGATGCGAGGCGCTGCAGGCGGTCGCGAAGCGCGTCGACGGCGTCCCCACTGAGACCGTTTCCGACGCCCAGGTCCAGCATCTGCTGGGCTGCGTCTGCCTGGGATGCCTGGATCAGGGCGTCGATACAACTCAGCCAAAACTGGCCCTGGTTAGGGTTCGCCTGAATTGCCGCTTGAAAGTAAGGCAGCGCAGCAGCGGCATGGCCGGTTGCAACCGCCAGGACACCCAGGTTGTGGTTGGCATCCGGATGGCCGGGCTGCTGGGCGAGAACGGAGCGGTAGAGCCTCTCAGCCTCAGGCAGATTGCCCGCCCGATGATGGCCGATTGCCCGCTGCAGCAGCCCCTCAAGATCCTGTGGATCAGGAACACGGTCCGTGTCCGACTCGCTCATTGCACTCAATGCCCAGTTGAACAGTGAGTCTACCAGTCTGCTCTGCGATCGACCAGTTGAGCCGGCACAGGTTTGCGGAAACTTCGGTTGCTTGCTGCAAATTTTTGGTCATGGTGCCCGAGGGCAGGGCGAGGTTGCGGAAGGTGGGTGCGGCGGGCAATACTTGGGGATACTTTTGGTAGCTTGAAGGCAATCTGCGAGATGCAGGTTGAGGAGATTTGATGAAGCGCAGGATCCTGCTGGTGGATGACGAAGTGGCTGTGCTGTTGACGATGAAGGCGGTGCTGGAGATCAGCGGGTTCGATGTGGATACGGCGGCGTCGGCGCGCGAGGGCAAGAGCAAGCTGCGGACGCGTGAGTACCACATGGTGATCACCGATATGCGGATGGAGAACGACGAGTCGGGGGTCGAGGTGATCCGGGCGGCGCGGGCGGCGAGCTACCATCCGGCGATAGTGCTGCTGACGGCGTTTCCGGTGACCGACGAAGACTGGGAGGCGATGGGCGCGGACAAGCTGCTGGTGAAGCCGACGCAGACGCGCCTGCTGCTGCAGCAGATTGAGAAGCTGCTGGCGTCGCATGAGGAGAAGCTGCGGATCTGGAGCGTGCCGCGGGCGGCGGTCGCGGAGACGGCTTCCGGCGCCAAGGGGAAGGCGAAGCGGGTGGTGCGGAAGGCGGCGAAGAAGGCGGTGCGGACTGGGGTGAAGCGGGTAGCGAAGAAGAGCAACCTGGCAAAGAAGAAGTAGGGGAAGCCGGCGCATGGTTGGGATATTGCGTTGGTGCCGGGAGAGGCCGATTCGAGAGCTAAGAGCTGAAGGAGCTATAAGCTGACAGCTTTTTCTTGTCGTGAGGATGAACTACGGAGATTCTGAGCTTCGCTCAGAATAACAAGCGGGAAAAAAGTGCCAGTTATTTCAGAAGACAGACGCTAGTGGGGGGAGTGGGACTTGATGTAGGTGCGGAGGGAGAGGTTGATGTCGAGGGCCTTGCGGACGCCGTTGTCCAACATGCGGAGCCAGTCGCTGCCGGGTTCCTTCATTTCGACGGTGTTGAGCAGATAGCTGGTCTGGACGATGATCTCGAGGGCGTTGGAGAGATCGTGGGCAAGCTTGCGGATTTCGAGGGCGAGGTCCTCGGGAATCTCCGCGGCGCCGGTGGGGGTGGGGTGGGATGGCTGGTTCATGTCGGCGCGGGCCTTCCTGTGGGGAGTGGCAATGTCAGGGATTCAGTGTAAGGCAGGGCGCGCGCAATTGACAGCGGGGACGGGGTTTGAAAGACTGGATACTCACGAATGCCGTGTCCTGCCTGCAAGGGTAAGTGACATGCAGGCAGTGCCGAAGTGGCGGAATTGGCAGACGCGCATGGTTCAGGTCCATGTACTCGCAAGGGTGTGGGGGTTCGAGTCCCTTCTTCGGCACCAATACTTTTCCAGCGATAAAAATTGATGGCGACGCAACTTGAGAGAATTCTCGCGCATACGCGGCTCGAAGTGCGGGAACGCCGCGCGCGGGCGGATGTAAGCCTGCTGGAGCGGCAGGCGGCTGCGCATGAGCCGCGGGGATTTGAGGCGGCGCTGCGGCGGGCTGCGGAGCCGGGGCCGGCGGTGATTGCGGAGTTGAAGAAGGCTTCGCCGTCGCGGGGGCTGATCCGGGCGGACTTCGACCCGGTGACGCTGGCGCGGGGGCTGGAGGCGGCGGGAGCGGCGGCGCTGTCGGTGCTGACGGATGCGGAGTATTTTCAGGGGTCGCTGGAGAACCTGACGCTGGCGTCGGCGGCGGTGGAGATTCCGTGCCTGCGCAAGGATTTTGTGGTGGACGCTTTGCAGGTGCTGGAGGCGCGGGCGGCAGGGGCGGACGCGATTTTGCTGATTGTGGCGGCGCTGACGGATGCGGAGTTGGAGAGCTTGCAGGCGGAGGCGCGGCGGATGGAGCTGGATGTGCTGTGCGAGATCCACGACCGCGAAGAGCTGGAACGCGCGGTGGGGTTGGGGTTCGGAGTGATTGGAGTGAACAGCAGGAACCTGCACACCATGCAGGTGGAGCCGCAGACGCAGATGGAGCTGGCCGCGCGGCTGCCGGCGGCGGCGCTGCGCGTGGCGGAGAGCGGGATACGGAGCGCGGCGGACATTGCGCGGATGGTGGATGCGGGGTTCGATGCATTCCTGGTGGGCGAGTCGCTGATGCGGGAACGCGACCCGGGGGCGGCGCTGGCGGGATTGCTGGGGCGCGCGGTCCCGGCGGAGAATTGAGTCCGGCGGAGGGAAGGACAAAGCGACCACGGATTTCACGGAGAAGGATTTTGATGTGGGATTTGGGGCGGTGATTACGGGCTGCGGTGTGGGGTTTGATCGATGTGGGTGAAGATCTGCGGGAATACGAATCTGGAGGATGCGGCGCTGGCGGCGGAGCTGGGCGCGGACGCCGTGGGGTTCGTGTTTGCGGCGAGCAAGCGGCAGATGACGGCGGCGCAGGTGGCGGCAATTACTCGGGAGCTGCGTGGGCCGGTGGAGCGGGTGGGAGTGTTCGATTCGCGGGATGCGGAGGAGATCGCGCGGACGGCCGAAGAGGCTGGGCTAACGGCGGTGCAGTTGCACGGCGGGCTGGATGAGGGGTTGGTGGAGCGGCTGGCGGAGAGGTTCGCGGGCGGGGTGAAGGTGATTCAGGTGGTGCACTGGGTGGTCGGAGCAGACGCGGCTGGGGCCGAACTGGCGGGGCAGATGCAGCGGGTGGCGGCGCTGGGAGTGGAGCGGGTGCTGATCGACTCGAAGGTGGGCGCGGCGATGGGCGGGACAGGCGTGGTGTTCGACTGGGCTGCGGCGCGCGGGGTGTTTGCGGCCGGGTCGGCTGGAATGCGGCCGGAAGGGCTGCGGCTGATTGTAGCGGGAGGGCTGCGGGCAGAAAATGTGGCGCGCGCGATCGCGGAGCTGCGACCGTGGGGTGTGGACGTTTCGAGCGGGGTGGAGGCGGCGGTGGGGCGGAAAGACCCCGCGCTGGTGGCGCAGTTTATTGCCAATGCGCGCGGCGGCGTGTGACAAATGAGGTCGCGGCGGCGCAGGAGGAATACAACAGCTACACGCGGTGCTCGAAAGCTCGCTCAACAACTACCCGAGGCTGAAGCCCCTTTGTTTTGAGGTTTGTTCCCGCGGGCCGAAGCCCGCTGCCAATCCGAAGGAATTTAGCTGTGGTGGGGGTGGGAACCGTGGGTCGGGGCCTTCGGGGCGCGGTCGTGGTAGATCTGCGAGCGCGTGTGGGAGGAACCGGATTTGTGCGCGGCGGCGTATGCGGGTGCAAGGCTTACCAGAACCAACGCAACGACCCCAAGGGCGATTTTGACTTTTGGATTCATTTCTGGATGTTCACAAGGTACATGTATGTGACGCATAAAGCAATGAACTGGATTCGAAAAATGTGAGGATTATGAGAAAGTACTCGCGGGGTAACCGGGGAGCGAGGAAACGGGGAAACGGGACGAAGGACGAATACGTAGATTCTGGACTCGATGAAGCTGAGTCCAGAATGACGCACGGGGGGATTGATGACGTGCGGGGAGGGTTGGCGGCGAGTTGCGCGGCGCCGGTTGCGTGGGAGCGGGGGAAGGAGATATCGTAGAGGACAGGATGAGAGCCGGGTCCAGCAGCTTCGGGTTTACGCTCCGCTATTGGCGAACAATAGCGGGCTCGGCGGACTAGCATCCTCTGAACGATCTAGAAACGATCCGGAAACTTCAGTCGATTCGACATCCATGCGAGCCGCGACCAGATTTGGCGCGGCTTTTGTATTGTGCGGGCGAGTGCGGAGGGTAGGACGATGGGCGTGGCGGGGAATGCGATTGCGGGGTTTACATCGCCGATGGTTGGGAAGGCGGGGCGGTTTGGCGCGTACGGCGGGCGGTATGTTCCGGAGACGCTGATGGCGGCGTTGGAGGAGCTGGAGCAGGCGTACGCGGTGGCCGATGCCGATCCGGCGTTCCATGCGGAGCTGGATGGGCTGCTGCACCACTACTGCGGACGGCCGACGCCGCTGTACTTTGCGAAGCGGATGAGCGAGCAACTGGGCGGGGCGAAGATCTACCTGAAGCGCGAAGACCTGCTGCACACGGGCGCGCACAAGATCAACAACGCGCTGGGGCAGGGGCTGCTGGCGAGGCGGATGGGCAAGCAGCGGATTACCGCCGAGACCGGCGCCGGGCAGCACGGCGTGGCCACGGCGACGGTGTGCGCGCTGTTTGGACTGGAGTGCGTGATCTACATGGGCGAGGAGGATATGCGGCGGCAGGAGCTGAACGTGTTCCGCATGCGGCTGCTGGGCGCGGAGGTGCGCGGGGTGGGCGCGGGGTCGGCGACGCTGAAGGACGCGATCAACGAGGCGATGCGGGACTGGGTGACGAATGTGCGGGATACGTACTACATCCTGGGGAGCGCGCTGGGGGCGCATCCGTATCCGACGATGGTAAGGAACTTTCATCGCGTGATCGGCAAGGAGGCGCGGGTGCAGATGCTGGAGCAGGAGGGACGGCTGCCAAAGGCGATTGTGGCTTGCGTGGGCGGCGGGTCGAATGCGATCGGCGCGTTCTATGAGTTTCTCGGCGACAAGGAGGTGCGCCTGGTGGGCGTGGAGGCCGGCGGGCGGGGGACGGCGCTGGGCGAACATGCGGCGCGGTTTCAGGCGGTGGGCGGCGGGCTGCCGGGCGTGCTGCAGGGTACGTACTCGTATGTGTTACAGAATGATGCGGGGCAGGTGGCGACGACGCACTCCGTGAGTGCGGGGCTGGATTATGCGAGCGTAGGGCCGGAACATGCGATGCTGCATGATTGCGGGCGGGCGGAGTACACGAGCGCGAGCGATGCGGAGGCGCTGGCGGCGACGAGTGCGCTGGCGCGGACGGAGGGGATTCTGCCCGCGCTGGAGAGCGCTCATGCGGTGGCTGAAGCGATGAAGATGGCCCCGAAGATGGCGAAGACAGATGTGATTATGGTGAATTTGAGCGGGCGCGGGGATAAGGATATGGGGATTCTGGCGAGAGAACTGAAGCTGGGTAATGCAGATGCCTAAGACAATGTATCAGGTCTGTCACTTCACACTTTTTGGCGACTTCGATATTCACGAGGTCACAGCAGTGCTGTCGCTCGCTCCTTCCTTCACGATTGAGAAGGGCGAGCTTCTAGACATGAATGGCGAATCTGTTCCGGCTCGAACCGCCACCTGGGATATTAATGCCCCTGATGGGTTGACGATGAACGAACAGGTCGAATTTGTGATCTCAATTTTATGGGAGCGTGCGGAGGAGGTGCGGAAGCTCGCCGACCGGTTCAGCGCCTACCTTGTTCTGGTGTTCACCGATGACGTTGGAGCAGACACGCTGACTCTTAAACCAGAAGCTCTACAAAAGTTGGCGACTATGAACATCGCACTCGACTGCAATAGCGTCGGAAACGAGGTTGAAGATGCCAATTAGCTTCCTCCATAAACCCGGAATCGTTGCCTACCTCACGGCGGGCGATCCGGATTTGCAGACGACGTTGGCGATTGCGTTGGCGGCGATCGACAATGGCGCGGATGTGATTGAGCTGGGCGTGCCGTTTTCGGACCCGCTGGCGGATGGGCCGGTGATTCAGAGGGCGAGCGAGCGGGCGGTGGGGCGCGGGGTTCGGCTGGCGGATGTGCTGGAGACGGCGCGGCATCTGCGGGCGGCGCGGCCGGAGTGTGGGATTGTGATCTTCAGCTACCTAAACCCGGTGGTGCGGATGGGGATGAAGCAGTTCTGCGCGGCGGCGAAGGCGGCGGGCGCGGACGGCGTGCTGCTGACGGACATGATTGTGGAAGAGGCCGATGAATACCTTGCGGAGATGCGGGCTAATGGACTGGCGCCGGTGTTTCTGGCGGCGCCGACGAGTCCGGATGAGCGGCTGAAGGCGATCGCGGAGGCGTCGCGCGGATTTGTCTACGCGATTTCGCGGGTGGGAATTACGGGCACGCAGCAGAAGGTTGCGGGAGACGCGTCGGAGCTGGTGCGGCGACTGCGGGTGTTTACCGAGCCGCTGGGGATTCCGGTGGCGGTGGGATTCGGGATTTCGAATGCGGAGCATGTGCGGGCCGTGGGTGAGTTTGCCGATGCGGCGGTGATTGGGAGCGCGCTGGTGGCTCTGATCGAGAAGAGTGAGCCTTCGGAGGCTGCGGCGGCGGTGGGGCAATTCATCAAGGGGCTGCGCGCATGACATTTATTATGGTGCGGGCAGATAGAAGCAACGGCGAGGTGAGGCGGACCGAATGGATATTGAGGACTGGCGAAAGAGGATCGATGAGCTGGATGAGCAGATTGTGGCGCTGATCAGCAAGCGCGCGGAGGCGGCGAAGGCCATCGGCGAGTTGAAGCGCGAGACGGAGCTGCCGGTGTATGAGCCGGGACGGGAGCAGACGGTGTTCGCGCATGTGAAGGCGGTGAATCCGGGGCCGCTGAGCGATGCCGATTTGCTGGATATTTATGAGCGGCTGATCGATGTGATGCGGACGCTGCAGCGGCGAGATGGAACAGCGCGATGAATTAGCAACAGATGCGGTTACGAATGTGGATTACAGGAATCAAGAGAAGTTACAAATACGAAAGAGTGGATGGGACGCGATGATTGTGGCAATGCAGGATGGCGCGAGCGAGCAGGATATTCAGAATGTGATTGAGCGCATGGTGGAGCTGGGCTTCAACGTGCACCGGACGACGGGGACGCAGCAGACGATCCTGGCGGGAGTGGGGACGCCGGCGCATTTCGACGTGGTGGAGTTCAAGGTGCTGCCCGCGGTGCACGATGCGTATCGGATCTCGTCGCCGTACAAGCTGGCCGGGCGGAACTTCCGGCCGGAGGGAACGACGATCGCGTTTGCGAACGGCGTGGTAGCGGGCGGCGACGAGGTGGTGGTGATGGCGGGGCCGTGCTCGGTGGAGTCGCGCGAGCAGATATTGCTGAGCGCGAAGCTGGCGGCGGCGGCGGGCGCGAAGTTTCTGCGCGGCGGCGCGTACAAGCCGCGAAGCTCGCCGTACAGCTTCCAGGGCATGGGAGTGGATGGGCTGAAGTTGCTGCGCGAGGTGGCCGATGCGACGGGGCTGCTGGTGCTGACGGAGGTGATGGAGATCGCGCAGATCGAAGTGATGATTCCGTACATCGACTGCTTCCAGGTGGGCGCACGGAACATGCAGAACTTCAACCTGCTGCGCGAGCTGGGACACACAAGGACGCCGGTGCTGCTGAAGCGGGGGATGGCGGCGACGATTGAGGAGGTGCTGCTGAGCGCGGAGTACATCTTGTCCGGCGGCAATTACGACCTGATGCTATGCGAGCGCGGGATACGGACGTATGAGACGTATACTCGCAACACCATGGACATTTCGGCGATCCCGGTGCTACAGAAGCTGACGCATCTGCCGGTGCTGGCGGACCCGTCGCACGGGGTGGGGATTCGCGATTTGGTGGCTCCGATGGCGCTGGCGGCGGTGGCGGCGGGGGCGGACGGGCTGGTGATCGAGATGCACCCGAACCCGGACAAGGCGATGAGCGACGGTGCGCAGAGTTTGTATCCGGATCAGTTACAGAAGCTGGTGGCGCAGCTCAGGCTGCTGGCGCCGGTGGTCGGGCGGAAGGTCGGGTAGCCAATGCGACGCGTTCTCATCGTCGGCACGGGGCTGATCGGAGCGTCGGTGGGGCTGGCGCTGCGGGCGCGGGGGTTTGACGGCGAGATTATCGGGACCGGGCCGACGGAGAAGACCCTGACGATTGCGCAAAAGATGGGCGCGATCGACAAGTGGTACCTGCGGGAGGCCGCGGAGGCGGTAGCGGCGACCTGCGATGTGATTCTGCTGGCGGGGCCGGTGATGTCGATCCTGGACTGGACCGAGCGGCTGGCGCCGGTGCTGGGCGAGCGGCAACTGGTGACGGATGTGGGCAGCACCAAGGTGCAGATTGCGGAGCTGGCGGCGACGCTGGGTTACAACCAGCCGGGGAAGGCGTGGTTTCTGCCGGGACATCCGATGGCGGGGAAGGAGCAAGGCGGGGCGGCGCTGGCGGAGGCGGGGTTGTTCGAGAATGCGATGTGGCTGTTTACTCCGGCGGCGGGGGTGCGCGTCTCTGAGCAGGAGACGGAGTGGCGCGGCTGGGTGACGGAGTTTGGCGCGCGAACGATGGACCTGGATGCGGCGCGGCATGACGAGATTTGCGCGTGGGTGAGCCATTTGCCGCAGATGCTGTCGACGGCGCTGGCGGCGCTGCTGGAGGAGACGTTTGCGGGCGATCCGGTGCGGCGCGAGGAGATTGCGGCGATCGGCGGACGGGCGCTGAAGGAGACGACACGGCTGGGCGCGAGCCCGTACAGCATGTGGCGGGACATTGCGCTGTCGAATACGGAGCCGATTGCGCAGACGCTACTGGCGCTGGAGCAGCGGCTGGCGCACGTGCGGGAGAACCTGCGGACGCCGGAGTTGAAGGAAGAGTTTCGGCTGGCGAATGAGTTCAGGAAGAGACGAGGTGAATGACAAACGTGCCGAGTATATCGATTGAATCGCAGAAGGCTCTGCTCGTCGCCGTCCTATTCTCGACAGGTGGTGTCTTTGCTCCCGCCCAAGACGTTCTGTCTGCATCCGATCCAACCCAGGAGCTCAGGGTCGTAGTTGGAACACCCGCCACGTCATCAAAATCCGTCATTGTGGTGCCGGCGGAAACTTCGTGGACTGGATCGTTAAATCTTGGAGCTAAACCCTCCCAGCCCGGCAAAGACTCCGGCGACCTCACAGCTTGGATACGCAAAGAGTCGACTTTCAATGGTCTTCATTCAGAGGATTTGCGGCCATGGCATATTGTTATCGAGTATGACCAGTTTGATGGGGATGGCGACAATATTCATAGTGGGATGGTCGACGAAGTGTGGGCTGCACCCAAAAAATACCGTTTGAGCTACAAGAGCGACAACCTTAGCGAAACTGATTACGCTACCGAGCAGGGCTTGTTTCGGGTGGGAGATCAGCGGTGGCCTAATCGTGCAGAAGACCAAGTGCTAGCCGAAGTAGTCGATCCCTTTAGCTACGCCGCGACGCTTCGGGGGTTTCAGATTAGAAATGTGGAGCGAACGTTCGGCCCGCACGCCTTGGACTGTAGTCTGTTGGAGCCGATAGCACCGGGGGCTATGACAGGTCCAACGCAGTACTGCTTCGAGCCGAATACCCAAACCCTTCGATATGTCCGCGGCTTCGGGTGGGATCAAACCACCTATAACGATCTGACTTCGTTTCAAGGGCACAACGTCGCGCGCGACGTGGTGGTCACCGATGGGGGCAAACCATATCTGAAGCTTCATGTAACAACTATCGAGGGGATCGAACATTTGGACGAGGCAGATTTCGTTCCTCCTACGGACGCCATCCACATTGGCGAAAAAAGGCTGTCCGGTGTTCGGCCCAAGGTCATCACCACGGTCTTTCCAGAATGGCCGGGCTCCCTTCGGCAGCATCACTTCGTGGTTACGGTCGAAATTGTAATTGGGAAGGATGGGCATGTCGCGGCTGCCCACGCTGTCACTGGCCCTCCGGAGGCTTATAAGGCTGCCGAGAAGGCGGTGTTGAAATGGGTATTCCAGCCCTATTTGGTCCTCGGTGAGCCCGCCGAGTTGGAGACCAGGGTTGAGTTGAGCAACAACTAGCCTCACACGAGATACGATCAAAGTTGATGCGAGGAAATACAAAATCTGAGTTGAGTATTGGGCTGGCGGATGTGGTGGCGGCGCGGGAGCGGCTGGGGGATGCGGTGTATTACTCGCCGTGCGCACACTCGCTGATGCTGTCGGCGCTGACCGGGCAGCAGGTGTATCTGAAGATGGAAAACCTGCAGATGACGGGGAGCTTCAAAGAGCGCGGCGCCCTGAACCGCATTGCGAAGCTGACGCCGGAGCAGGCGGCGCGCGGGGTGATTGCGGCGAGTGCAGGCAATCATGCGCAGGGTGTGGCGTATCACGCGACCAAGCGGGGAATCCGGGCGGTGATTGTGATGCCGCTGACGACTCCGCTGGTGAAGGTGACGGCGACGCGGGATTTCGGCGCGGAGGTGGTGCTGCATGGGGCGAGCTACGACGAGGCGTATGTGGAGGCGCTGCGGCTGTGCGGCGAACAGGGGCTGACGTTCATTCATCCGTTCGACGATCCGGATGTGATGGCGGGACAGGGAACGATTGGGCTGGAGTTGCTGGAGCAGGTGCCGCAACTGGAGGCGGTGGTGGTGCCGATCGGTGGCGGCGGGCTGATTGGCGGGATTGCGTGCGCGATCAAGGAGACGCGGCCGGAAGTGCGGATTGTAGGCGTCGAGACATCGCGGCTGCCGTCCATGCAGGCGGCGGTGGAGGCAGGGCGGCCGGTGACGATCGATCCGGCGACGACGATTGCGGACGGCATTGCGGTGCGGCGGGCGGGCGATCTGACGCTGCCGCTGGTGGAGCGGTATGTCGACGAGATTGTGCTGGTGGATGAGGACGAGATTGCGTCGGCGATCCTGATGCTGCTGGAGCGCGAGAAGACTCTGGCGGAGGGCGCGGGGGCGGCGGCGCTGGCGGCGCTGCTGCAGCACCGGACCAGCCTGAAGGGCGCGCATACGGCGGTGCTGGTGTGCGGCGGGAATATCGACGTGACGCTGCTGTCGCGGATCATTGAGCGGGGCATGGTGCAGGATGGGCGGCTGATCCGGCTGCGGATTGTGCTGCTGGACAAGCCGGGGGCGCTGCATGAGCTGACACGGCTGATTGCGAGCCATCGGGCGAACATTGTGGATACGCTGCACAACCGGGCATACTACGGCGTGAACCTGGGCGACACGGTGATCGACATTACGATGGAGACGCGCGGGCCGCAGCAGGTGGCGGAGTTGCTGGAGGCGTTGACGGCGGAGGGTTATAAGCACAGCCGCGTGCTGTAAGGCGCAAGGAGTCGGGTCAAACCCCGGAGCTGGCGTGCAAGGCTTTGCTGAGGTTGCCGCCGGCACGGGCGAGGCGCTCCTCGGCGGCTTCGCGGGAGATGCGGAGTTTGTACATGGCAATGGCGACTTTGATGCTGCCGGCCTCAATGAGCAGCCGGGTGGCGGTGAAGCGGTCGATGTGGCGGTCGGGGCCGATGGCGGCGATGATGATGCGGTGGGCGCGATCGATGAGCTTGTCGTTGGTCGGTTTGACGTTGACCATGAGGTTGCCGTAGACGGCGCCGGTGCGGATCATGACTCCGGTTGAGAGCATGTTGAGGACGAGCTTGGTGGCAGTGCCGGCCTTCATGCGGGTCGATCCGGTGATGACCTCGGGGCCGGTGACCGGCGCGATGGTGAGTTCGGCGACTTTTGAGATGGGCGAGTCGTCGACGCAGGCCAGGCCGACGGTGAAGGCTTTGAGTTGGCGGGCGTGGAGCAGCGCGCCGAGGACGTAGGGGGTGCGCCCGCTGGCGGCGATGCCGACGAGGGTGTCGGGCGTGGGCGCGGACGGATTGGCGGAGTTGGCGATGCCGAAACCGGCAGCGACGAGATCGCTCGCGCCTTCCTCGGGAGAATCTTCGGCATGTTCGCAGGCGGCGCGCAGAGCGGCGTCTCCGCCGGCGACCAGGCCCTGCACGAGCGCAGGCGGGACGGAAAAGGTGGGCGGACACTCGGAGGCGTCGAGAACGCCAAGGCGGCCGCTGGTCCCGGCGCCGATGTAGAAGAGGCGGCCACCTTGGGCGAAACGGGCGGCAATCTCGTCGACGGCCGCGGCGATGGCGGGGAGCTGGGAGGCGACCGCGTCAGCGACGGTTGCGTCCTCCTGGTTGATGATGGCAAGCATCTCCAGGGTGGAGACCTCATCGATGTGTTCGGACCGCGGGTTGCGCCATTCGGTGGTGAGGGAACCCAGGCTGTGCATGTCCCTCCCAGTCTAGACCAGGTGACGGCACCCGGCACCTGAACGATTGTGGCATTCAGGGCCGGGCATCTTTTTTGAAACTGCCTTACTTACCCACCACGACGATCTCGAAGGAGCCGGGAATCATGGGCGCGCGCGGGCCGCGGGGGCCGGGAGCAGGGCTGGCCGGGGTGGAAGCGGGAGCCGCGGGCGGCGTGGGAACGGGGCCGTACTCCGCAGTGATGAGCAGCAGGTGGCCAGTCTTGGTGTCAAGGGTGATGGTTTTGGCACGCACCGGGGTGGCGACGGTTTGCTCGACCGTGAAGCTGGTCGGCGAGTTTTCCTTGATGACGGTGAGGGTGCCGTCGCCCTGGGAGCTGAAAGCTTCCATGGTGGCGGGGTTGAAGGTGGCGCCGTCGCAGCCCTGGCCGATGGGCAGATCGGCGATGATGTGGCCGTCGGTGGCGGAGAGGATGACCATATCGTTATTTTTGCGGCAGGCGGCGAAGAGGATGTTGTTTTTGGCGTCGAGGGCGAGGCCGGCACATTCGCCGCTCTTGGAGGAGATGTCGTACTTGCCGATCATCTTCATGGTGGTGGCGTCGATGACGGCGATGGCGTCCCCGCTTTCGATGTCGACGTAGATGCGGTTCTTGCCGTCGAACTGGCCCTGCTCGGGCGCGCCGCCGATGTCGATGGTGGTGAGGATGGAGCCGTCCTTGTCGTCGATGACGGTGATGTTGGGCGCAGCGTGGGAGAGCGAGTAGAAGCGATGATTCACCCAATCGTTGAAGTAGCCGTCGGGATTGCCCTGGACGTCGATCTTCTTGATCGTGGCGAAGGTTTTGGCGTCGAACATGGTGATGGGCTTGGAGGTGGCGAAGCCGTGGCCGGTATCGTCGTCGACGATGGCGCCGTGGGCGCTGGTGCTGGGGATGTCGCCGACCTGGGCGAAGGTGTCGAGCGAGAAGACGCCAATGTGGCCGGCGGGGCCGGAGCGGGCGACATAAAGGGTGCGGTTGGCAGGATCGGCGGTAACGTAGTCCATTCCGCCGTCGCCGCCGACTTTGACGGTCCGGAGAACTTTGTAGGGGCCGGCCTGAGCTGAACTTTGGGCGTTGGCGGCGAGCGGGAGCAGCGCGGCGAGCGCAGCGGCGAGGGCGAGAGGCATGCGTAACATAGAGTCTCCTGATAGGGCGTGAGCGGTCGAGTGAAAGCGAAACTTATGCGGCGGCGTTGGGCCTTAGCGACGTTGCCGCACGGGGTTCAAAGGTAGCAACATAAAGGATAGACCACGCAACCGTAAGGCTGTGTGAAACGGTTTCGCAGGCCTTGCGAGGGTGCGCGGTTTGCGGAGGCACGGGCGGAGTTTGGGCGGGCGGCATCGCTGACGAACAACAGCCGGGAGCCTGCTCAGGCGCTGTGAGAAGCAGTATGCCGACTGCTCCAGCGGTTGCAAAAGCAGGTTGAATCTTCGTGGGAGAGGGGCTGCCGGATGCGCGGGTCGATTTGATCCGCATCGGCCTCAGGGTTAGTTTGCGGATTTAAGTTTGGCGAAGGCCGCCAGCTGCGCGGGGAGGCAATCCTGCCCTCGAGGATTTCCCGCAGGAGAGCACGAGTCTCTACGGCAGGGAACGGATCATCGATGCGCGCGGGGCCGGCCTGATGCGGCAGCTTGACGATATAGGCAGGACGGTCGTCAAACTGGGCTCCATCGCTGGCTGCCTGGTCCTCAGCGGTCCACAACGCAGACTTGGACCACATCCATTTCGTGCGCCAGGAGTGGTCTCCCATGATCACGATCGTTGCAGAATCCCACTCGCCGCGCTGTTCCAAAAGAAGGTGGACGTGGTTGAGATAGAGGTCGGCGAGAGCCAGGTTGTCGATATAGGAGGTCCCGGGCGTGCCGAATGCCCTTATTCTGCGATCGTAGATTCCACGGGGATGCGGAATGGGCATATGAAGCAACAGAAAGTTGAGGGATGGGTCGGACAGAAACCGGTCGCCGGTGGACAGCAGTTCGCGGTAGTCGGCCAGGTGCCCCGAATCGGATGGTGACGTTTGGGGACGTCTCCGGATCGTTTCCAGAACATCGGTCAGTATTGGCCGCCAAAACGCAGACATCTCCGAAGAGATGGTTGCCCCGGGATCCATGCCTTGATGGTATGTCCAGAAACACTGGTCGAGTATTCCCGGCAGCATTCTGCAGTATGGGATGAACCAACCCGCGATAGCGGTCCGGAAACCGTCGTTGTACGCGTCCTGAAAGATTGTCTCTCGGGAGTCGAAGTTCTGGCGGCGGTTAGTTTTCAGATTGAGCAGGGTAAGCTGAGCTCCATCCGCGGTGGCTTTAACCTCGGCGAGCTGTTCGCCGGTCATCAAAGAGGGCAGCACGTCCCTCGTGTAGGCTCCGGCCGGGATCACATGGGTGAAAACAGTGGACTGTTGCGCAAGTGAATCGAAGGCCGGCAGGTTGAGCCCTGGGAAACGACGTTCGTAGACCTGCCGATAAGAGAGCTCGTCCAGAACGATCCAGATGACTTTGGGTTTTACCGCTTGCGCGATAGGGGAAGCTGGTCGAGTCGCTCTGGGTAGATTCAAGGTACGGACCTGCCAGAAGTTCCAAAACAACTGTGCGACGAAGACCATAGCGGTGACGGCAGCAAAGCCAATCACAACCTCCGCGGCTTGACGGATACGGTTGAAGGCTGGAAAGAAAGAATCGCGCCATAAGCACATCGCGGCAATCCAAACTACGCAGAGCACGATCAACAGGACGGAGCTGCACCGGTCGGGCAGGACCCACTCGCCCGCAATGCTTCCTTCCTTCAGGAGTAGCCACGGCAGGAACAAGATCAGCCCCGACCAGACTGCAACCTGCAGGCGGCCGGGCCTGCGGGCAAATAACAAAAGGATTGTCAGAAGAGCCCAAACAATGCTCAAGTTCAGAATGGCCGACAGAAAAAGCGGGACCGGCGACCCGCTAAGGTGAAATAGGAACAGATGACGGGGGCCGATCAGAGGGCGAACCAGGGTAAAGCTGCACAGAACTGCCAGGCCCAGTGCCAGGACCGCAGGGTGAGTGAGCAGTCGTATCGGCGGTGCAGGTCGCGAAGATGGAGGAAACGGCATCGGTTCTCAGGTCGGATTTCCAGATTCGCAATTGCAGAAAGACGATCCAGGTCCAGCGTCCAGACGCGTCCGCAAGTCCGCACATAGCCGTAATTCGCCAGCGTGGCGAACTACTTTGCGCATCTCATAGTTCACACAGTTTTTGCAGGAGTCGTTTACGCGCCCAGTAAGGCCCTACAGGTTAGCAGTTTTTCCCTGTTTGTTGCGTTGGAACAGTGCCCGGACTCGGCGACGCAGGAAGTAGATGAAAGCCGCCACTGCTGAGGCGAGTGTTTGAAGCGTAAGCAAGCCCGCACCGGGATCGATATATCCCCACGCGCGTCTCTCTGTGCCGACAACCAGGCAGAAAGCAAAAAGGACTGCAAGCGAAATGGAGACAAATCTCCGCATCGTATATCTCCAACGGCAAGTGTACACCCAGGAACTACTGAGGTGGATCGCGAGTTCCGCGCTCTCAGACGTTCTCAATCGGGGCACTGATTCCTAGAATCCAAAGGTCGAAGCAATTCTTCCTCCATGAGACCAGTAGTTTCCCGCAATGGGAATAGTCCCTAAGTGGCACTTACACCGTCGGGGATTGACGGAATACTAAGAGATTGCGACCGGGCCGCCGGACTGGAGACTCAAGATCTCCCGGACAAGGGGGATGGGGCTGGGAACCTGGATGGGCGCGATGCGGGTTATTTTGAGGCTGGTTTTTCAGCAGCCTGTGAAGCCGTGCCTTTGGGCGTCCCCCACCTTAGCGACGAGGAGGCCGTCGCTGAGATGGGGTACCCGGGTATGGGCGCGTGGCGCATGCGATGGTTACTCGATAGAGATGGTTTTGTCTCGCGTCTCCGGTTTTACAGCGAGCAGCAGGTCGCCGGCGCGATGCTTGGGGCCTGACGTAACGGCATAGATTTCGGTCCCCCCAGCTGCTTTGATAGCGAGAGCGCCGTGAGGCACGATGAGGTAGACGCGGCCGTCCACCTTGACCTGCTGGATGAAGTCACCCCGGTTGGCCAGATAGAAAGAGATACGGGGGTCATCCGGTGGGGCCGTGTGGGGGTGCATGTGGAACAGCTTGCCCAGCGGCCAAGCGTTGGCGGAAGCCGGGGCGACTGCTCCGGCAAGCAGAAGGACTGCGAGCGAGCGTACGAGAATGCGGGAATTCAGTGTCATTGAAATACCCTCCGATGTTGATGCGTTGAGAATCCGGCCTGTGCATCAATATACGGATGTGACTCGACAATATAGGACACTGATACAATAAAAATGTGCGGTTATAAGTAATACCGAATTTACTTCGGTACGATGACCGGAACGGGAGGTTCTATGGACCTGGACAGAAAAGATTTCGCTTTGCTGGAAGCGCTTCAGGAAAATGCGTCGCAGCGGCTGGAGGACCTGGCGCGGCTGGTCAATCTGGCGCCTTCGTCGGTGCATGACCGTCTGCGCCGGCTGGAGCGCGGCGGCATCATCAAGAACTGGACGATCAAGCTGGATGCGCCGGGCCTGGGGTTGGGAGTACTAGCGTTTATCGGCGTCACCACGAACAGGTCCTGTTTGGAAATCTCGGAGGACCTGCGGGAAATCCAGTCCATTGAAGAGTGCCACTCCGTAGCGGGAGCACTTTGCATCATGCTGAAAGTGAGAGTGGCCGATACGGCGGCCCTGCTGACGCTGGTTGACCGTCTGCGCCGCGTGCCTGGAATTGAGAGGACGGAGACGACCATCGTGATGAAAACGACGATCGACCGGCCGATTTCGCTGAAGACGCTGGCGGCGGCGAAGAAGGAGCGGTAGCCAGCCGGGGGTGTGTCGTCAGAGTTCTTTGGGACGCGGCTCCCCGGGGTTGAGGCCGAGGACTTTGAGGACGAAGGGAGATATGTGGGTGCTGGGGAACTGGCGGATGCTGGGCGGCTGGGCTGTGGCGTTGTCTGCGGGCCTTGGGTGTTTGCGCAATTCAGCTACGGTGGTCACGGGTTTGGGTCTCCTGGTGCGGAATCCGTTGGCAGTTGGCGAGCGGCCGCGATGGCGACCCGGGATGCGGTTGCGGGGAGGAAGCTTTTGTAGACGCTGATGTGGAAGCACGCCTGCTGGAACTCCTCTTCGACGTCGATCTTGCCCTGGTCGATGAGAGGCTGGAGGTAGGTGCGAAGCCATGCGATCTGGATGCGGGTGAGGCCGCCCTTGGCGATGTCGACGGCCTGGCCGGTGAGGTGGGGGGAGGCGGTATCTCCGGTGACGGGCGCCGCGTTGCCGTTGGTGCGGACCAGGCGGCGCTGGACGGCGACGGTGCGGACGGCTGAATCGACCTGAAGCGGCGAATGGAAGCTGGCGTAGAAGTCGTGGGCGAGGACGCTGAGGAAGCTGGCGGTCCAGGGGCGGGAGTAGCGGCGGTCCTCCGGCAGGCGGTAGTCGACGGTGAGGGCGGCGCTTTCGGGCAGGGGCACGAGCTTCTTTTCGCGGCGGAGATCGAGCAGGTCGGCGTCGTCGCGCACGCGGGTGAGGCCGTCGCGGTCGGCCATCTCATTCTGGTGGAGGAGGACTTCGCGGGAGCCGTAGAGCGGCGGCGGAAGCATGAGGCGGCCAAGACTGTCGTAAAGCGAAGAGACGGGGAGCGAGGCGACGCTGAGCGGCGACAGCAGGGCGGGCGTGGCGGCATCTTCTTCCACCGGCTTCAGGCACTGGCCGGGGATGGTGCGGAGGACGCCGCCGTCGTTGACGAGCAGGGCGGAGTCTGAGGCCGCCTTCGGCGATGGTGCCGTCGCCGAGGTTGGGGCACCCGGTTCGCGGCCCGCGGTGTGGGTGGCTTTGCGGTCGGCAGCCAGGATGGCGGAGCGGGCGGCGAGGCCGGATTGAGCAGCGAGGGTGCGCTCGCGCTTCGAGGTGCGGAGATGGGTTTGGACGGGCGCCGGGGCGTGGGCGCCGGCTAGTTCGCGGCTGCGCGGACTCTGTGAAGCGGCGCCGGAGTGGGGGCTGTCCAGGCGTGTGCCACGGCGGGCGGCTGCGGTCTTCTGTGCGGCGCGCGCGCGAGACGAGCGCAGGGTGGCTGGAGGTGCGGCCAGCCTGGCGGAGCGGGCAATGGTCCGGGTGGGCTTGGCCGGCAGAGGCCAGGAGTAGAGCAAGAGGCAGGCCAGTGTTCCGACGGCAGCCGTGACGGCTATTCGACGCATATCAAGTTTTGGAGGTGCGGAGGCACCAGGAGCAACTTTCACCCTAGTTGGAACGTAGAAGGGCGGTAAGTATTCAGTCAGGTTCTGTGTACCGATCGGTTAATGCTGGCGCCGATCGGATAATTTAGTTAAAGACTGTGGAGCACGCGGAGGGCCGCAATCTGAAGGAAAGTCTCATCCAGGTCTCATAAATGGACGGAAGCGAAATGCGGGGATTCTTCGCTACGGCTCAGAATGACAACGCTTTTATGACAATTATTTCCCAGAAGGGTGGAGGAGGCTGAATGCGTCAAGTGTTTGCGGGTGTGGGTATGGTGGCGGCCGCGGTGCTGGCCGGAGCCGGGATGCGCGGAGTCGCTGCGCAGGATGCGGCGAACAAACCGGCGTTCTATACGGAGAAGGTGCGGCCGATTTTGCAGACCAACTGCGGCAAGTGCCACATGAACATGGACCACAAAGGCGGTCTGAGCATGAACACCAAGGCGTCGCTGATGAAGGGCGGGCGCGACGGCGCGGTGATCGTGCCGGGCGATCCTGCCAACAGCCTGCTGGTGAAGCTGATCCGGCATGAGGGGCCGGCAGACGACCCCAAGCCGATGCCGCCGAAGAGCCCGAAGATCAGCGACGCGGATATCGCGACGATCGAGCAGTGGGTGAAGGCGGGCGCGGTGATGCCGAACGATCCGCCGATGCAGTAGGCGAGCCGACCGGGTATCTGCGCAGATTCGGGGAGGGGATTGTAGCCGGGCTGTAACATTCGCGGGCTAGCGTTAGGAGATATGCGCTTGAGTTTTGTGGTGCCTGCGTACAACGAAGAGGCCTATTTGCCCGCGTGTCTGGAGTCGATTCTGGCGCAGACGCGGGAGTTGGGCGATGCGGTTGAAATCATCGTCGTCAACAATGCAAGCACCGACCGCACGCGCGAGGTGGCGCTGGGCTTTCCTGGCGTGCGCGTGGTGGACGAGCGGCGCAAAGGGTTGACGTTCGCGCGGCAGGCGGGCTTTGCGGCGAGCACGGGAGAGCTGATTGCGAATGTCGATTCCGACTCGCGGCTGACGCCGGGATGGGTGGAGCAGGTGCTGACGACGTTTGCGGAGGAGCCGAAGATGGTGGCGCTGAGCGGGCCGTTCGTATACTACGACCTGACGCCGCGGCAGCGGGTGAGCGTGCAGCTGTTCTATGCGGTCGCGTTCTCGGTGTACGTGCTGAACCGGTGGGTGCTGCGCGCGGGGTCGATGGTGCAGGGCGGGAACTTCGTGCTGCGGAGGGCTGCGCTGGAGCAGATCGGCGGGTTCAATACGGCGATTGCGTTCTACGGCGAGGATACGGATATTGCACGGAGGATGAGCCGCGTGGGCAAGGTGAAGTTCACGTTCGGGTTGAAGATGTTCTCGTCGGCGCGGCGGCTGAAGCACGAAGGCATCTTCACGATGGCGGGCAAGTACACGATCAACTATTTGTGGACGACGTTCCGGAAGAAGCCGTTCACGGAGGAGTACATCGACATTCGCGAGCAGGCGAGCACGGCCCCGGTGGTGGCGGAGCAGAAGAGCTGAATTTTTGCTTGTATCCAGGAAGCTTGCGCGTAGGGTTTGGGTGACTTTCTCTCGAAGGCCGCTTCAGGGATGAACAGACAAAACCCCCACATCTCAAGTGGCCAGAGATGTGGGGGTTCGGTGTGGCGATGGGCTAAGAGCGCGACCGGGCGAAACGGGCGCGAACGAAGGGCAGCGCGACCAGGCCGAGGCCCAGAAGCGAGAGGGTGCCCGGCTCCGGGGTGGCGCCAAGCCCGCTGGTCAGGGTCTGGTCTTCGCCGACGGTGAAGGCGTAGTAGTTCTCGTAAGTCGGAGTGGTGAATGTGATGGAGGTGTAGGTGCCGATGAACTGGACGACGCCATTGCCCTCGGCGCCGAGGACATCGGTGCCGGATTTTGTGAGGCCGGAGCCGCCATACTCGGTGGACGGGCCGCCGGCGACTAAGTTGAAGGGTTCCGAAGAGGTGAAATCGAAGGACGCCTGATCGCCGCCGGCGCCGAGGCTCCAGATGGCGAGGATGGGGTCGGCGACGGCAGAGGAGAAGGTAATGGTCTCAGTGTAGGCGACTCCACCTTCCAACTTAACGGAGTTGTCGGCTGCTGGCGGCGCATTACCGACTACACCTCCGATATAGGAGGAACTCGGGGTCCAACTGGGATAGCCGGTGAGGAGGCCGTCGGTTTGGCCGGAGTAGGAGACGACGATGCTGCCGATGGAGGCGGTAGCAGACCCGGGGGTGGAGGTGCCTGACGTGTCAGAGGTCCAGGTTGCCCAGTCAATGGTGTCGGCGTGAGCGGGGATGGTGAAGGCCGTGAAAGCCATGATCACAAGTGCCACAAGTGAGGTAGCAAGCAGTCCTCTGAAACGCATTTGGTCGTTCTCCTATTGTCTGCCGGGATCCGCAGAGAACACGATTAGAAACGGGCCGCGGAGAGGGTGTCAACGGAACTTAGGTAACCAAGTCGTTGATGGGCAATCAGTCACTGAAGTTGGTGTGAGGTTCAGGCGGTGGGGCGGAGGTTGAAGAGATTGAGGAGGGCGCCCGTGGCTTCTTCGGCGTCGCGGACCTTGAAGTCGTCGTCGAGGCGGAGGAGGACGGCCTTGGGGGCGAGCGCGGCGAGGGACTTGAGAGACGCCTCAGCCGGGCGCTGCGGAGTGCCGGGGCCGACGAGGATGTAGTCGACGGGGTCGACCTGGAGCAGGGTTTCGGCGTCGCGGAAGAGGGAGTAGGAGCGGACATCGAGGCCGTGGCGCTGAAGGACAGTGCGGACGAAGACGGCCAGGTCGGCGGACTGATCGACGAAGAGGACGCGAGGGCCGGTCTTTCCGGGGGCGTCGGCGGCGGGGCGCTGGCGGAGGTGGGAAAGGATGGCTTCTTCCTCGGTGGGGAAGACCTGGAGGGTGGTGCAGAGCATGGTGAGCTCAAGCAGCTTGGTGACGAAGTGCGGCGGCTCGGCGATGCGGATGTCGCCGCCGCGTTTGCGCAGGCTGGCAGCGTAGCGGACGAGCAGGCCGAGGCCGATGCTGTCGAGACGGGTGAGCTCGGCGAGGGAGAGGACGATGCGCTGGAACTCGAGCGCGGCGAGATCGAGCGCGGCCTCAAGGGACTTGGCTTCGGGACCGATGACGAGGCTGCCGGAGCAGCGAATGATGTAGACGTTGCCGGCGTAGCGCGACTTGAGGGCGAGGGGCATGGGGAGAGCCTCGGCTTCAGGGTGGTGGTTGAAAGAGTGTAGCGCAGCCGGCCGAATCGAGGATTTTTGAGGCTTCTGGACGCCGAGGATTTTCGCCCTGGCAGGCTTCTTCCGCCGCTCTCTATTACTGGCTGGCGGTGGGGCGGGACCATAGGGTGCTGAGGAAGAGGTAGCGGGGGCGGAGGGTGTCGGGTGCGGCGGCGGGGCGGGCGTCGAGGTGCATGACGGGGTAGCTGGCGGCGGGGGCGTAGGCGGGCCACGGGGGAAGCGTGGAGTTGGCGGGGTCGCCGTTGGGGTTGCCGGTGCGGGCGAAGTTGGTCCAGTACTGCTGCATGAGGTCGGACAGGGCGCGGTCTTCGGGGCGGATGGCCATGCCGGGGCGGGAGTCGAGGGTGCCGAAGACGTACTCAATGTCGTCGGAGTGGAAGGCGCCCATGGCGGGCGTGTGCACGCGGTCGCCGGGTGAGGCAAGCGAGAAGAAGTAGCGGTAGACCGGGGCCTGGCCGGTCTTGGCCTGGGCTTCCAGCCACTCCCAGGTGGTGAAGGCGATGAATTTATCTCCTGCGAGGTCGGCTGCGGATTGGGCGGCTTCGGCGTCGGTGGCGGCGGGATAGAAGGCAAGGAATTTGAGCGCGTCGGGGCCGAAGTCGATGTGGGCCTGGACGGTGAAGCTGTCGGCGGTGGGGACCTTGGCGGGAAAGGCTTCGTTGGCGTTCCATCCGGCGAGCAGGGGGATGTGCGCCTGCTTGCCCGCGGCGAAGATGGGCGCGAGGAAGTCGGGAAGGAAGTAGCCGTCGATAACGGGACCGAAGCGCGGCGCGGGAATGGTCGTGGACATGGCCGCGGCGAGGACCTCTTTGGCAGGGAGCATGCGCAGGGCGAAGAGCTTGCTGGTGCCGAAGGCGCGCTCGGCCCAGGCGGCGCCGGCCTGCTCGGCCTGGGCGAGGGGGGACCGGGGACGGCCGGGCCCGGGAAAATCCGCGCCGCTCTGGCCGATGGCCTTGCTGAAGAGGCCCTGAGTCAACGGCGAGGCCATGTGGATGCCGACGGCGGAGGAGCCGGCGGATTCGCCGAAGAGGGTGACGTTGGCGGGATCGCCGCCGAAGGCCGCGATGTTGCGGCGGACCCAGGCGAGGGCGGCGGCCTGGTCAAGCAGGCCATAGTTGCCGGAGGCGTGGTTGGCGGACTCGGCGGTGAGTTCGGGATGGGCAAAGAAGCCGAAGACGCCGAGGCGGTAGTTCATGCTGACGACGATGACGCCGCGATGGGCGAGGAACTGGCCGTCCTGGCGGCCCTCGGAGGTGCCGCCGTTGAAAAAGCCGCCGCCGTGGACCCAGACCATGACGGGAAGGCTGGGGGATTTCTTTTGCGGTTGGGCGATGACCGGCGCCCAGACGTTGAGGGTGAGGCAGTCCTCGCTGGGGCCGGGGTCGCGGAAGACCATGTCGGGCTGGGTGCCGGACTGGATGCAGCGCGGGCCAAAGGCGGCGGCGAGGAAGATTTTCTTCCACCTGCCGAGGGGCTGGGGCGGACGCCAGCGGAGGTCGTCGACGGGCGGCTGGGCGTAGGGAATGCCTTTGTAGGCGACGACTTTTTGGTCCGGGGTGAGGACGCCGAGGATTCTGCCGGAGTCGATCTGGACGGGGCGAAGTGGGGTGGGACGTTGGGCCATGGCGGAGAGAGCGAGGAACATGAGAGCGCAGAGGCTGACGGCGCGGTTCAGAGCGGTCGCGGGCATGAGGTGGTCTCCGGTGCCCAAGCTATCACGGATGGAAGAGATGGGGTGGGCCCCCTCCCCCTCCCCGTACTTTTGGTCTCAAAGTCCAGTGCGGGCTAAGGTTAGGCTCGGACCAGGTCTGGGTTCGGTCCGAAGGAGCCGGTAGTGAGTCCGGACTTGGATCGGGTTGGCGTCCCAGGAGGCACAGTTGATGGCGGGTTATCAAAGAGCGGGCGACTGATCTGGATCCGGGAGATGGTGAGGTCCTGCGCGGTGGCGCACGGCGCATAACCCCATTTCTTAATTGTAATTGGCGGGGTCAAGGATCTGGCTGTGGGAAATGGGGTAAGTGGTTGAAGGGGAAGGTGAAAATCGATGGCAGCGAATCCCACTCGTGCCCGAAGCCCGCCCTAGCAAGCCAGGACAGGGCACCCGATTTGGTGGCGGAGGATAGGGCGGGATTGCCTTCCTCTGAGGGGGTGCGATAGAGCTGGGACACCGGAAGCGGGGCGAGGCCGATTCGCGGGCGGGAAATGTGAAACGATAGGGGACATGGCAGAGGGTGGGAATGGGGTAGCGGAGGCAGGCGCGGGGAGCGCCTTTCTTTCGCGAGACTTCCGGCTGTACCAGACGGCGCGGCTGCTGGTGATCCTGGGCGCGGAGGCGCAGTCGGTGGCGGTAGCGTGGCAGGTGTACCAGATCACGCATTCGGCGCTGGACCTGGGTTTGACCGGACTGGCGCTGTTCGCTCCGGGACTGCTGTTCATGCTGGCCGCGGGGCACGTGGCCGACCGCTACGACCGGCGCCGGATCATCCTGACATGCTATGCGGTGCAGGCGGTGTGCACGGTGGCGCTGCTGCGATTTGCGCTGCACCCGACGGGGAAAGTGTGGCCGATCTACGCGGTGCTGCTGGGGATTGGGCTGGGGCGGGCGTTCAGTGCGCCGGCGTCGGCGGCGCTGCTGCCGAGCCTGGTGCCGACCAAGCACTTTGTGAACGCGGTGACGTGGGGGTCGATCGTCTTCCAGATTGCAAATATCGCAGGGCCGGCGGTGGGCGGGCTGCTGTTCACGCTGCCGTTGACCGGCCGGCTGGCGCCGTGGCACGGCGCGGCGTCGGTGTACGCGTTTACGCTGGGGACGCTGCTGGCGTTCCTGGCGCTGGTGGGCGCGATGCGGACCAGGCCGATGCGGGCGACGAAAAACGCGTTCAACCTGGAGACCATGCTGGCGGGCTTGCGGTATGTGTGGCAGGCGAAGCTGCTGCTGGGGTCCATTTCGCTGGACCTGTTCGCGGTGCTGCTGGGCGGAGCGGCGACGCTGCTGCCGATCTACGCCACCGACATTCTGCACCAGGGACCCGGAGCGCTGGGTTTGCTGCGGGCGATGCCGGCGGTGGGCGCGCTGGCGGTGTCGCTGGCGATGACGGTGCGGCCGATCAAACGCGACGCGGGCAAACTGATGCTGTTCTGCGTGGGGATTTTCGGAGCAGCGACGATCGTCTTCGGCGCGTCGCGGACGATGTGGATCAGCTTGCTGGCACTGGTGCTGGTGGGCGCGAGCGATATGGTGAGCGTGGTGATCCGGGCAAGCATTCTGCAACTGGCGACGCCGCCGGAGATGCGCGGGAGGGTAAGCGCGGTGAACTGGCTGTTTGTGGGCGCGTCGAATGAGTTTGGCGGATTCGAGAGCGGCCTGACGGCGCACTGGTGGGGCACGGTGCGGGCGGTAGTGATCGGGGGCATCGGATCGCTGGTGGTGACCGGGCTGGCGGGGGTGCTGTTCCCTGCCCTGCGCAAGGCGGATGCCCTTTCGACGGAGTCGCTGATGGGGTCTAATATGCAGCAGAGCATTGCGGAGCCGGTGGATTAGGTGCAGGGGACAGGAATCAGGAATCAGGGAACAGGGAACAGGGAACAGGGAACAAAAACGAGGAGGCAATCGGAGCATGACATCGGGGATGAGGTGGGCGCTGGGCATAACCGGGGCGATGGTGCTGGTGGTTGGGATTGAGCTGCTGTATCTGCACCACGAGCGGAACTCGCCGGGGAAGATAGTGGCGCCGGAGGAGTATGGGAAGGTCGATCCGGACGAGCTGGTGTTTCTGAAGAAGGAACGGCCGTCGTCGATGGCGGACTTGAAGGACCTGTACGGCAGGACGGTGTGGGTGTCGGCCGCGGGGCAGATGGACTACTACCCGTATGCGGCGCACCGGGCGGATTATGGGAAGCCAGTGGGGACACTGCTGGGAGCGGAGCCGCTGGCGATCAAGGATGCGTTTGAGCAGGCGGCGCCGAAGTCGGCGACGTTCCGGATTGCGGGCGGCGACCGGCAGGTGCTGCTGGCGTTCACGATGCCGAAGTCGGCGGACCCGGCGAAGGAGTACGCGGTGGCGGTGGGATACCAGGAAGGCAAGGAGTTCACGTTTTATACGGACGATATTTTTTTCTATGACGATCCGCACACGCTGTACAACTGGGGGCCGAAGGTGTGGCAGGCGATCGATGCGCACCAGGTGATGCTGGGGATGAACGAGCGGCAGGTGCAGCTGTCGCTGGGGCAGGTATCGCGCAACTCCAGCCAGGACTACGGCAACCGGACGGTGGTGTACGCCAACGTGGGGCATCCGATGACCGTGACCTATGCGGACAACAAGGTGACTTCGTTTCAGCCGGCGCAGGCATTCTGATGCGGCTGGCGGCGATAATCGGCGGGGCGGGGATTCCCTGAGGCAAATCAACTGGGGTTTTGCTCTATACTCTTAGTTCCCATGCAGCCAGCCCACACGAAGCAATTCGAGCACGAATTACTGAAAAACTACCACCTGGACCATGCGTACGATGAGATGTTCGCCGGCCCCGACGAGCTGCATCCGCACTATGAGCCGCTGTTTGAGCGGTTTGCGTCGCTGCCGGCCGACGAGCTGCAGCGCCGCAAGCACTCCGCCGAGCTGAGCTTCCTGAACCAGGGGATTACGTTCACCGTATACGGGCGCGACGAGGGCAAGGAGCAAATCTTCCCGTACGACCTGGTGCCGCGCATCATTACGGCAGCCGAGTGGGCGACGGTGGAACGCGGCCTGACCCAGCGCCTGACCGCGCTGAACATGTTCCTGCGGGACATCTACAACGAGGGGCGCATCCTGGCGGACGGGATTGTGCCGCGCGAGCTGGTTTATAGCTGCAAGCACTTCCGCCGGCAGATGGTGGGGCTGCAGGTTCCGCGCAACGTGTACGTCGCGATCTGCGGGACCGACCTGATCCGCATGGAAAACGGCGAGTTCGTGGTGCTGGAAGACAACCTGCGCGTGCCCTCGGGCGTGAGCTACATGCTGACGAACCGGCGGGTGATGAAGCGCATCTTTCCGCAGCTCTTCCACTCGTATAACGTGCGCCCGATCGAGCAGTACACGCAACTGCTGCTGGGGACGCTGCGGTCGCTGGCGCCGGAGGGCAGGCCGGAGCCGAACATCGTGCTGCTGTCGCCGGGGGTGTTCAATTCCGCGTACTTCGAGCATGCGTACCTGGCGCGGCAGATGGGGATTGAGCTGGTGGAAGGCCGCGACCTGGTGACGCACGACAACATCATCTACATGCGCACGACCAGCGGCCTGCGCCGGGTCGATGTGATCTACCGGCGCGTGGACGACGACTTCATCGACCCGCTGGCGTTCCGTCCGGACTCGATTCTGGGTGTGGCCGGACTGTTCAACGCGTACCGCGCGGGGAATGTGACGCTGGCGAATGCGTTCGGCACCGGCGTGGCCGACGACAAGGCGCTGTATGCGTATGTGCCCAGCATCATCAAGTACTACCTGTCGGAAGAGCCGGTGCTGCAGAACGTGAAGACGTATCTGCTGACCGAGCCGGCCGAGCGGCAGCATGTGCTGGCGAACCTGGACAAGCTGGTGGTGAAGGCGGTGGGCGAGAGCGGCGGGTACGGGATGCTGATCGGGCCGCAGTCGACGGCGGCACAGCGGGAGGAGTTTGCGCGCAAGATCGAGGCGGAACCGCGCAACTATATTGCCCAGCCGACGATTTCATTCTCGCGCGCGCCGTGCCTGATTGGAGACGACCTGGAGCCGCGCCACGTGGATCTGCGGCCCTACATTCTGTACGGCGACAAGGTGAATATCGTTCCCGGCGGCCTGACCCGGGTGGCGCTTAAGCAAGGCTCACTGGTGGTGAACTCTTCGCAAGGAGGCGGCAGCAAGGATACGTGGGTGCTGAGCCAGTGATTCGGAATTTTGCAGGAGGGGACCGAATGCTTTCACGGGTCGCGGATAGTCTCTACTGGATGAGCCGCTACATCGAGCGCGCGGAGCATGTGACGCGGCTGCTGGACGTAAATCTGAACCTGATGCTGGATGAAAGCGCGGTAAGCGCGGACCACCGCTGGCAACGGATGCTGCAGGCGCTGGGCAGCCCGAAGGACCTGAAGTGGACCGGCGATCCCTACTTGCTGACCCAGATGCTGGCGTTCGACACGGACTACAAGGGATCGATTCTTTCCTGCATCATCTCTGCCAGGGAAAACGCGCGCCACGTGCGCGAGCAGATATCGACGGAGCAGTGGCACCGGCTGAACAGCCTGTATCTGGAGGTGACGCAGCCGGAGATGCAGGACAATATGGGATCGGACGGCATGATGGCGACGTCCGATCAGCCGACTGAGTTCTTGCAGCACGTGATGGAGGGGGTACACCAGTTTCAGGGCGTCAGCGACTCAACCATGAGCCATGGCGAGGGCTGGCAGTTCATCCAGGTGGGCCGCTACATCGAGCGCGCCGCCGCGACCGCGGTGTTGCTGGAGGCGTATCACGAGGACCTGTGGAGCCATGCGGACCGCATTCCGGAGGGCAACGAATACCTGGAGTGGATGGGGCTGCTGCGCTCGGCGACGGCGTTCGAGGCGTACTGCAAGGTGTATACGGCGGACGTTACGCCGGACCGCATTCTGGAGTTCCTGCTGCTGAATGAGGAGTTTCCGCACTCGGTGCGCTTCTCCATCGACACGCTGCAGAATGCGCTGGAGGCCATCCACGGCGAGGGCGGAAAGAGCCGGGCGGAGCCTCTGCGGCGGCTGGTGGGACGGCTGCAGGCTTCGCTGGGCTACTCGAGCGTGGACGAGATTTTGCGCGGAGATGTCGTCGCGTATCTGCGCGGCATTCAGCATCAGTGCCGCGGAATTCACGAGATGATCTACCAGCTTTATATCGATTACAGCATTCAGGCGGCGTTGGCGGGATAAAGCCAGCCACTAGCTTCTAGCTAACGGCGAAGAGCTAGCAGCTAGCATTCAAAAGGAGCGGGATGTACTATTCGATTCGGCATCTGACGAAGTTTCTTTATTCGAACCCGGTGAGCGAGAGCATGATGGAGACGCGCATGCATCCGCGGTCGGACCAGAACCAGCGCTGCCTGACGTTTCACCTCTCGGTGAGCCCGCGCTGCCGGGTGTTCAGCTACCGCGATCACCTGGCGAACCAAGTACACCACTTCGACATTCCCGGGCAGCATGGACAGCTTGTGATCGTGGCCGAGTCGCTGGTGGAGGTGCAACCGGCGGGGCAGATCCCGTCGTTCCTGGCGCCGGATGCGTGGGACGAACTGGACAACATGATCCAGCAGGGCGATTACTGGGAGATGCTGCTGCCGAGCGAATTTGCCGTGGCGACGCCCGCGCTGGACGCCCTGGCCGAGGAGCTGGATGTGCGCCGCCGCGACGATCCGCTGATGGTGCTGCACCAACTGAACGAGCGGATATTCAACCACTTCGAGTACGTGCCGAAGTCGACCAAGGCGGATTCGCCGATCGACCTGGCGCTGCTGACGCACGCGGGCGTGTGCCAGGACTTCGCACACGTGATGATTACGCTGGTGCGGTCGAAGCTGCGGATTCCGTGCCGCTACGTGAGCGGCTATCTGCACCATGGGCGAAGCGACCACGACCGCTCAGTCAACTCGGCGACCCATGCGTGGATTGAGGCGCTGATTCCACAGTTGGGGTGGGTGGGCTTCGATCCGACGAACTGGCTGGTGGCGGGCGATCGCCACATTCGCACCGCTATCGGCAGGGACTATGCGGACGTGCCCCCGACGCACGGCATCTTCCGCGGCCGCGCCAACAGCGAGTTGACGGTGGCGGTGCGGGTGACGCCGAGCGAAGGCACACCGGCGCTGGACCAGGAGATGCCGGTGCCCGAGGATTGGTCGATACTGGTGGAAAAGGCGCAGGCGCTGCCGGAACCGCCCGCACTGACCACGCGCCAGCAGCAGATAGCGCAACAGCAGCAGTAGACGAGCGCGAGGGCGAGTCGGGCCGGAGTCGTGTCGAGGAACGATCTGGCTTGAGCAAGGGCTGACCTGAGGGGCTAAAGCCCCATTTCGTTGGAGCTGGCTACGGCACGGCTGAAGCCGTGCCCTTAACGAAACAGAGAGGACACGTCATGCGCAGATTATTTGTCAGCTTCGTACTTCTTGCCGGCTCGGCCTACGCGGCCGATAGCGGGCCGAGCGTTCCGCTGCGTGGCTACACGCCGGAGCATTCCGCGAGCGAGGTTGCGTGGGAGCAGAAGTTCCGCGCGCTGCCCGATCCTGCCCGCGTGCGCGACGCGATGCAACGCATGTCCGCGCGGCCGCACCATGTGGGGTCGCCGTACGACAAGGACAATGCAGAGTGGCTGCTGGCGCAATTGAAGTCCTATGGGCTGGACGCGAAGATCGAGGTGTTCGATACGCTGTTTCCGACACCGAAGTCGCGGACGCTGGAGCTGCTGGGTTCGACGAAGTATGTCGCGAAGCTGGAAGAGCCGACGCTTGCGATCGATCCCACTTCGGACCAGCACAAGGAGCAGCTGCCCACGTACAACGCCTACTCGGTGGACGGCGATGTGACCGCGCCGCTGGTCTATGTGAACTACGGAGCGCCGGCCGACTACGAAGAGCTGGCGGCGATGGGGGTCTCGGTGAAGGGGGCCATCGTGATCGCGCGCTACGGCCAGACGTGGCGCGGCATCAAACCCAAGCTTGCGGCCGAGCATGGCGCCATTGGCTGCATCATTTACTCCGACCCGCGCGACGACGGCTACTTTGATGGGGTGCCGTACCCCGAAGGCCCGGCACGACCGGCGGACGGCGTGCAGCGGGGAAGCGTGATGGATATGGTGCTGTATCCGGGGGACCCGCAGACGCCGGGCATCGGCGCGGTGCCGGGAGCAAAGCTGATTCCTCTGGCCGAGGTGCAGACGATTACCAAGATTCCCGTGCTGCCGATCTCCTACAACGATGCGAAGCCGTTTCTGGAAGCGCTGGGCGGGCAGGTGGTCCCGGAGGCGTGGCGCGGCGGACTGCCTTTCACGTACAAGGTGGGGCCGAGCGTGGCCATGGCGCATCTGGCGCTGGCGTTCAACTGGGACCGCAAACCGCTGTATGACGTGATCGCGCGCATCCCCGGCTCGACCTATCCGGACCAGTGGGTGATTCGCGGAAACCATCACGATGGATGGGTGAACGGCGCCGAAGATCCCCTGAGCGGCACCAGCGCGGAGCTGGAAGAGGCGCGCGGCCTGGGCGAGTTGCTGAAGGAAGGCTGGCGCCCGCAACGCACGATTCTCTATTGCTTCTGGGACGGCGAAGAGCCGGGGCTGCTGGGTTCGACGGAGTGGGCGGAGACCCACGCCGACGAGCTATCGCGGAACGCGGTGGCGTACTTCAACTCCGATACCAACGACCGCGGCTACTTCCGCGCGGAGGGTTCGCAATCGCTGGAGAACTTCGTCGATGGCGTAACGAAGGACATTGACGATCCCGAGACGAGGATGCCGGTGGCGAAGCGCGAGCGGCTGGTCGACATCTCCAGAGCTGCGCCGGAGGCAAAAGCCGAGGTGCGCTCGCGTGCGGACCTGCGCATGCCGGCGCTGGGTTCGGGCTCGGACTACACCGTGTTCCTTCACCATCTCGGCATTGCGAGCGTCAACTTTGGCTACAGCGGTGAAGATCAGGACAACGGACAGTACCATTCCATTTACGACGACTTTTACTTCTACTCGCACTTCATCGACACCGATTTCGTGTACGGGCGCGCGCTGGCGCAGACCGCCGGCACCATGATGATGCGCATGGCCGACGCGGACGCGATTCCGTACCAGTTCGGCGACTTCGCGGATACGGTGCGGGGCTACGTGACCGAAGTGAAGAAGCTTGCGGACACGAATCGCGCTCAGGCGAAGGAGCGCAACACGGAGATCGGCGAGGGGGTGTACCAGGCGCTGCGTGATCCCAAGAGCGTACGGGTTGCTCCGTCGACCGAGGAAGTGCCGCCGTACTTCAACTTCGCGCCGCTGGATCAGGCGTCAGACAACCTGACCGCTGCGGCGACGGCTTACGACAAGGCGTTTGCAGCGCACGCGACGGCTACGGCGGCGGCACTGAACCCGGAGATTATTCAGGCGGAGCGCGTGCTGCTGGACGCGGATGGACTTCCGCGGCGGCCGTGGTTCAAGGACATGATGTACGCTCCGGGCATGTACACAGGCTACGGCGTGAAGACGCTGCCGGCGGTGCGCGAGGCGATCGAGCAGAAACAGTATAAGGATGTGGATGCGCAAATCGCGCGGACCGCGGCCGCGGTGGAGCGTGAGGCGAGTTTGCTGAAGAGTGCGACCAAGACGCTGGAGGCGGGGCAGTAGGGTTTCAGTCGACGCCCCCCACACAGCGCAGCGACGGTCAGTTCAAAACGACTTCTGTGTTCCGACAGGCCCAGTTGACTCCAGTCGGTTTCTATCCGCTTCGCCACCCTGATACGACCCGCCAAGAATCAGATGGAGCTGAGTTAAGCCATTGAAGACGCTTGCGAGGAGGAAGAAGACTGGCGTCCAATTCTTCGGGTCCGACGCGCTAAATGGGGAGTGCCACAAGGCTCTTCCGATGCAGAGGCCTATATTAGAGGCCGATAGCAGCGCAATTCCGGACCATAGTGCGAGGAGCGTAAGCAGACTGCGACGAGTTGGGAGGGGTTTCGTCTCGTTACTACGTCGCGCCTCGGCAAACAATTCAGTAGTCACGGTATCCTCCTCTTCCTCCGATGTTGATGGCCACTAGACTATACCATCAAAGGTTGAGTTTTTTGAAGATGCGGTCGGGGATGTTGCGGATGATGAACATGATGGGCTGCCATTGGAATGGGACGTAGAGGTTGTCCTGCTTCGCGTCGATGGCCTTGACGATGGTGGCCGCGACTTTGTTGACGTCGGCGAACTTCTCCGAGCCCTTCATACCGGCAGTCATCGCGGTCTTGACCGGGCCGGGCTTGATGGTGAGGACGGTGACGCCTTCGCGGTCGACTCGATTCCTAAGCCCGGCGAGGAACGCCGTGAGGCCCGCTTTGGACGAGCCGTAGAGGTAGTTCGACTTGCGGCCGCGGTCGCCGGCGACCGAGGAGATGACGGCGAGGACGCCGGAGTGGCGCTGCACGCAGAAGTTGGCCAGCCAGGTGAGCAGCGAGACCGGCGCGACGAAGTTGGAGTGCAGAATCTGGGCGGCGTGCTCGAAGTCCTGCTCGGCGCGGGGCTGGTCGCCGCCAATGCCGAAGGCGAGGTAGGCGATGTCCATGCCGGTGAGTGAGTTGATGGCGTGGGAGAGCAGCTCGGCGTGCTTGTCGGTGTCGTCGAGGTCGGCGACGGCGGTGCCCACGTAGGCCGCGCCGCGGAGTTTGAGATCGGCGGCGACGGCGGCGAGTTTTTCCGGGTTGCGCGCGATGAGGAAGAGCTGCGCGCCCTGCGCGGCCCAGATGCGGCAGGTGGCTTCGGCGATGCCGGAGGTGGCGCCGAGGACGAGGATCTTTCTGGTGAGCTTGCTGCGGCCGGGCGTGGCGGGATTCGGGACGGGCGATGCGTCGGCGGGCGGTGGGGCGAGTGTGCTCATAGGATCGGCTTGGCTCCGTTGGAATCGGTGACGCGCTCCCAGAAGCTGGAGGTGATCATGGGGTCGCGGAAGCGGGCAAAACGCTGCCACTCAGGATAGAACGTCTGGAACTGCGGGGCGGTCATGGCGGCGTCCTTGGCGGGGTAGAGACGGCCGCCGTAGTCGAGGGTCATGTCGCCGAGGCGCTGGAGCAGCGGGAAGGTGATGCCGGGCTTGATGGGGAAGTCGAGCGCGAACATGATGCCGGGCATGGGGAAGCTCATGAGGCCGAGCGAGGGAATGTCGCCGAATGCCTTGAGCACGGCGAGGAAGCTGGCCAGGCCGGACCTGGCGATGGCCTGCAGCAGGGCGATGGTGCCCTCCTTGGAGCTCTCCCACGGCAGCGCGTACTGGAACTGAACCAGGCCGCGGGCGCCGTAGAGGCGGTTCCAGCGGAGGACGGCGTCGAGCGGGTAGAAGAAGGGCTCGTAGTCGTGGACGGCCTTGACGTGCGGCTTGCCCTGCTTGTGGAAGTAGACGGCGTTGAAGGCGCTGACGGAGAAGCGATTCAGCGCGAAGGCGGGCGCGTCGATGGGGAAGACGAGCTTGGGCTCGGGCGAGGGGCGGAGTTCGCCGGGGACTTTTGCGTGGTCGCCAAGCATGAAGATGCCGCGCATGAAGTTTTTGCCGGTGGAGACGCAGTCCAGCCAACTGACCGTGTATTCGACTTGGCTGTACTTCTGCTTGAGTTCGAGGAACTCGTCGAAGCCGTGGAACTGGATGCCCTCGTAGTCGATGCCGCGAGAGACGATGGGGCGGAGGCGAAGCTGCGCCCAGGTGATGAGGCCGGTGAGGCCGAGGCCGCCGATGGTGGCGGCGTACCAGTCGGGGTTCTCGGTCCGGGAGCAGAGGCGGCGGGTGCCGTCGGAACGGACCAGCTCGAAGCACGGAACGTGGCAGCCGAAGGAGCCGGCGACCTCGTGGTTCTTGCCGTGGATGTCGTTGGCGATGGCGCCGCCGAGGGTGACGTACTTGGTGCCGGGGCTGACGGGCAGGAAGAAGCCGCGGGGAACGGCGAAGTCGAGGATCTGCGCGAGCGAGATGCCGGACTCGGCGGTGAGGATGCCGGTGGCGGGGTCGAAGTCGATGAGGCGGTTCATGCCCGCGGTCTGGAGGAGGGTGCCGTCTTTCAGCAGGCAGACATCGCCGTAGCTGCGGCCGAGGCCGACGGGAAGGACGGAGCCGGGCGAACCAGCGAGGACGGCGGGGAAGTCGCCCCGCCAGTTGAGCGGAACGACCTTGGCCTGGTACTTGGGATAGCGGCCCCAGGACTCAAACTGCGGCGGCCGGGCGGGAGGGTCCGGGGCGGCCTGGGCGGCGGGCGCAAGCGCTTCGGGTTCGGCGGTCGACAAGGACATGTGACTAGAATAGACGCTTGCGACTGCGAAGGTGGCTATCGGACGGTAAAGACGGAGCGGGAAATGGGAAAAGGCACGACCGTGGCGGCCGTGCCTTTTTGTTCTTGCCAGACTGATAGTTTATGCGGCGGACTTGGCGCGGGCGGACTTGGCGGAGGCGAGCGCGGACTTGGCGGTCTCGGCGAGCGCGGTAAAGCCGGCGGCGTCGTGGACGGCGATGTCCGCGAGGATCTTGCGATCCAGCGGGTTGCCGGCCAGTTTGAGCCCGTTGATGAAGGTGGAGTAGCTCAGGCCGTTGGCGTGGCAGGCGGCGTTGATGCGGACGATCCATAGCGCGCGGTACTGGCGCTTCTTCTGCTTGCGGCCGGTGTAGGCGAACATCAGGCCGCGTTCGACGGCCTCCTGCGCTGCCTGGTAGAGCTTGGATTTGGTGAGGAAGTAGCCGCTGGCGCGTTTGAGGATCTTCTTGCGGCGGTCGCTGCGCTTGGTACTCCGTTTGACACGGGGCATGGTGGTTCTCCTTTTGCGTACAACGTTAAGCGGCTGGAGGTAAGGTTGGCCTCTTCACTCGCTATGCAACTTCAAGTCTCAGTGGACTCACTTCGTTCGTCCAGGGGCCGTAACGCTTTGACTGGCCCTTTGTTTCGGCCATTCGCCTGTCGGCGAATGGGACCTAACGGCTCGACTTGAAAAACTTCGGGGGCTCCCGGCCTGAACTCAGGCGTAGGGGAGCATCCGGGCAATCTTCGGGGTATCCGCCTTGGAGATCAGGACTTGCGCGCCGAGGTGGCGCTTGGTCTTGGTGGCCTTCGAGGTGAGGATGTGGCGCATCTTCGACTGGCCGCGCTTGAACTTGCCCGAGGCGGTCTTGGTGAAGCGCTTGGCTGCGCCCGAATGGGTCTTCAACTTTGGCATGGTGGTTCCTGACGAACAACTACAGGTTGGACAGCATCTTTGAGTTTACCAGATGCTGGGTAGTTTTGCCCGGAAAATGTTCGTTTCCGGCCAGCAAAAGAGGCCTGGCGAAAGGCGGCCTCAAGCCATGCTCATGGCCCTGAAACCGGGCCTCAAATCGTGCTATAATTGGGTGAAAAACAAAGGGCGCGGAAGCGCAGAAAATGCTGATTTGGCGCGCCTTTTACCGGACTTGTGGTCTGCGCGCGGCCCTTGGCGGAAGACTCGAACGAAGGCCCGAAATTCAGCGGCGAAATGAGCCGCATGGAGTGTGAATGGCAACGACTGTAATCAGCCCCGAGCTTGAGCCTCAAACCACCGTCGCAACCCCGCCTTCCGGGCAAATAGACGACGGCTACTCGGGCAAAAATATCACCGTGCTCGAAGGGCTTGCGGCCGTGCGGCTGCGGCCGGCGATGTACATCGGCTCGACCGGCGAGATGGGGCTGCACCACCTGGTGTACGAGGTGGTGGACAACTCGGTGGACGAGGCGCTGGGCGGACACGCGACCAGGATCGATGTCACGATCCACGTAGACAACTCGATTACCGTGGTCGACGACGGGCGCGGCATTCCGGTGGACGACATGGTGACCAACGGCGAGAAGATGCCGGCGGTCCAGGTGGTGCTGACCAAGCTTCATGCGGGTGGAAAGTTCGATGCGTCCAACTACAAGGTTTCGGGCGGACTGCACGGCGTGGGCGTGAGCTGCGTGAACGCGCTGAGCCAGGAGTTGGACGTCGAGATCTGGCGCGACGGCTTTGCCTGGGAGCAGGACTACGCCAAGGGCAAGCCGGTCAGCAAGCTGCGCAAGATGGGGCCGTCGAAGCGGCTCGGCACCAAGGTGCATTTCCTTCCGGACAAGTCGATCTTTACCGTTACCGAGTTCAACTACGACACGCTGGCGCAGCGGCTGCGCGAACTCGCGTTCCTGAACAAGGGCCTGGAGATCACGCTGACCGACGAGCGCACCACCGACACCAAGACCGGTGAGAGCAAGGTTCAGACCTTCAAGTACGCGGGCGGCATCGCGGAGTTCATCAAGCATCTGAACCGCGGCAAGCAGGTGCTGCACGACAAGCCGATCTACATGGAGGCGGAGCGCGATGGCGTGGCCATGGAGATCGCGCTACAGTACAACGACGCCTACTCGGAGACCGTGTTCTGCTTCGCCAACAACATCAACACGGTGGACGGCGGCACACATCTGTCGGGCTTCAAGACGGCGCTGACGCGCACGATCAATGCGGTGGGGCAGTCGCTGGGCCTGTTCAAGGACGTGAAGGAGAACCTCTCCGGCGACGACGTGCGCGAGGGGCTGGTGGTGGTGATCTCGGTGAAGCTGTCGCAGCCGCAGTTCGAGGGCCAGACCAAGGGCAAGCTGAACTCGGACATAGCGGGCACGGTGCAGGCGTTTGTGAACGAGCGGCTGGGCGCGTTCCTGGAGCAGAACGCAACGGTCGCGAAGAAGATCATCAACAAGGCGATCGACGCAGCGCGCGCGCGTGAGGCGGCCCGCAAGGCGCGCGACCTGACGCGGCGCAAGGGCGCGCTCGACGGCGGCGGATTGCCGGGCAAGCTTTCCGACTGCTCGGAGCGCCAGCCCGACCGCTGCGAACTGTATCTGGTGGAGGGCGAATCGGCCGGCGGCACCGCCAAGCAAGGGCGCGACCGGCGCTTCCAGGCGATCCTGCCGCTGAAGGGCAAGATCCTCAACGTCGAGAAGGCGCGCTATGACAAGATGCTGGGCCACGAAGAAATCCGCGCGATGATCACCGCGCTGGGCTGCGGCATCGGCAAGGACGACTTCGACGCCACCAAGCTGCGCTACGGCAAGATCATCCTGATGACCGACGCCGACGTGGACGGCTCGCACATCCGCACGCTGCTGCTGACGTTCTTCTTCCGCCACATGACGGAGCTGATCAAGCGCGGGCATGTGTACATTGCGCAGCCGCCTCTGTTCAAGATCAAGAAGGGCAAGTTCGAGCAGTACATCAAGGACGAGCGCGAGTATGTGCAGGTAATGGTCAAGCGTGCCTCGGACGGCATGGTGCTGCGGCACGGCGATGGCGGCGCGAGGATTGAGGGCGCCGCGCTGACCAAGTTCATGTCGCAACTGAAGGACTACCTCGACTTCTTCGACAAGGTGCAGAAGCGTCTGCGCAACGACCAGGTGACGGAGGCCTTCGCGCAGATCTTCGCGCAGGAGGGCAAGGACTCGGCGCGGCGCGTGGACTTCGAGTCGCCGGCGAAGCTGAAGGAGATGCAGCGGCGGCTGAAGGACCTGGTGAAGACGTATCAGTTCCGCGACGTGAGCGACGTGCTGCACGACGAGGAGCACAAGACATATTCGGTTACATTTACCGATTCGCAGGGCGCGGTGCGGAAGATCGACTGGGCGCTGGCGTCGACCGCCGAGAGCCGGCAGATGCTGGCGAAGCATGCTCAGTTGAAGGACCAGTTGCAGCCGCCGTTCCTGATCGAGTACGCGCCGAAGGGCGCGAAGGCTGAAGCGGAAGAAGAGGCTGAAGAGGCCGCCGTGGAAGAGGGTGCGGCCGCTGAGGCAGGGGCCGCCGAAATCGCGGCCGAAGCCAAGCCGGCCAAGCGCAACAGCAAGGTCTCGCACGATCCGGTGGAGAAGCAGACGGCGCGCGAGGTGTTCGAGTACGTGATCGAGCAGGGGAAGAAGGAATACTCCGTCCAGCGCTACAAGGGCTTGGGCGAGATGACCGCGCCGCAGCTGTGGGACACCACCATGGACCCCGAACGCCGCACGCTGCTGCAGGTGCGCCTCGAAGACATCGCCGCGTGCGAAGAGATCTTCACCACGCTGATGGGTGAAGACGTGGAAGCGCGGCGGAAGTTCATCGAAGAGAATGCGCTGGACGTGAAGAACCTGGATATCTAGGTGCGAAGATCGGTGTCGTCTTTGCCGTTGTTTGCCGTAACCCGCGAGTCTATACTTTCGCATATGAGCGAATTGGCCCTCCATTTCGAAGCCGTTCAGGCCAAAGTCGAACTGTCCGAGGCGACAGGCGGGCAGATCGTGCATCTGCCCGCGAACTTTCTGCTTCCGGGAGACGTAGTCATGGCGCGCCGCGTTGCAAGCGGCGTTCTGCTGGAACCGGTCAATCGGGACGGGAAGCGGACCCGCGAACAGATTCGTGCGATGTGGGCGGATATGGACGCTTACGGCGCAGACCCGATCTTCCCGAACGGCAGGGACCAGGGAAGCGCAGAGATACGCCTGCGGATTAGTTGAGCTATCTGCTGGACACCAACGTCTGCATCCTCCTTCTGGAGGATATTGGCGGACTGGTCCGGTCGAAGTATGAGGAGGCCGCGCTGGAAGGTGAGCCGCTCTTTCTGCCTTCGATTGTCTTAGTCGAATTGCAGTATGGAGTGGAACGCAGCGCCTATCCATTTGCCAACCTGCAGCGGCTTGCGCGCTTTCTCCGGGATGGGATCGATGTCCTGCCATTCACCAGTTCCGATGCGGCCAGCGCGGCGGCGATCCGCTCGTCGCTCGAAAAGCAAAAGCAGCCGATTGGCCCATATGACACGCTGATTGCGGGACAGGCGCTGGCGCGCGGATTGACGCTGGTGACCGCCAACGTAGGCGAGTTCGCCCGCGTCGACGGATTGAAATGGGTAGACTGGCGCTAGTTATGGCTGCGGCGACCGCGGTTCGTGGATTGTGCTGCGTGCGACAGGACGAGAAAGCGCGCTGACGCGAAACCTGGATCGGGGGAAGACTTTATGGCCCGCAGTAAGCTGACCTCCAATGAGATCGAAGCCGCAAACCGTGCTGAGGCGACAGCCATCCTTATTCGTGCCGGTTACCGCGTATATCGGCCAGAAGCTGACGTATCCGGCGAAGACTTAGTGATCCGTGCGCAAGATGGAAAACTTCGTCTGGTTCAGATGAAAAGCCGTCCCACCGTTGAACTGCGTCGCTACGGCGGTAAAAACATTTGGATGCTGTTCCCCGACCCGAAGGGTCAAACTCCCGGGCGACCTTGGTTCCTCATCAAGCACGATGAGCTTTTCGCGTGGATCAAGAACCGTCACGGCTCGACAACAGGGTGGAATGAAGCGTGGAGCTATCCACACTTAAGTTCCGATTTACGTAGCTTTCTTGAGGGCTCCAAGGCAGAAATTGAAACCGTCAAGTAAGCCCTTCTACATCAGCTCTTCGACGAACTTCTTCGCTACATCCGGCGCGACGTGCAGGTCGCGGCCGATGAGCGGGCCGGCGTCGAGGACAGGCTCGGTTTGTTCCAGCGTGGGGACTTCGGTGTTCTCGTAGAACTTGCCGATGGGAATCTCTTCGCCCCAGATGGTTGCCTTCTCCATGGCGGCGATCCAGTTGGTAGCGTCGTATTCGGGGTTGTCTTCGAGCTTCTTCACGCGCGGACGGAACCACTGGAAGGTGTTGTCGTGGTTGTAGGTGACGCAGGGGCTGAAGATGTCGAGGAACGAAAAGCCCTGGTGCTGGATGGCGGATTTGATGAGTTCGGTCAGGTGCTTCTGGTCGCCGGAGAAGCCGCGCCCGACGAAGGTGGCGCCGGCTGACAGCGCGAGGGTGATGGGATTGACTGGCGTGTCGCCGTTGCCGTAGGGGTTGGACTTGGTCTTCATGCCGATGCGGCTGGTGGGCGAGGTCTGCCCGGTGGTGAGGCCGTAGATCTGGTTGTCCAGCACGAAGTAGTTGAGGTTGATGTTGCGGCGCATGGCGTGGACGAAGTGGCCGCAGCCAATGCCGAAGCCGTCGCCGTCGCCGCCCGTCACCAGCACGGTCAGCTCATGGTTGGCGAGCTTGAGGCCGCTGGCGACCGGCAGCGAGCGGCCATGCAGCGTGTGCATGCCGTAGGTATTGATGAAGCCGGGGAAGTTGGAGGAGCAGCCGATGCCGCTGACCGTGGCCACCTGGTGGTTGGGGATTTGCAGCTCTACCAGCGCCTTCTGCACCGCCGCAAGCACGCCGTAGTCGCCGCAGCCGGGGCACCAGTCGGGATCGACCTTGCCCTTGAGGTCTGCCATCACCATGGGCTTGGGAGCTGTGATATTGATCGTCGCCATTGTCGATTCTCCTTAGACCATCACTTCGTGGGTTGGCACAGAAAGGGTGGTTGCGCCGGCAAGCTGTTCGCGCACCGCTTCCACAATGTGGTGCGGCATGAAGGGCTCGCCATCGTATTTGCGAATGTGGCCGTCGGCGACGAAGCTGGTCTCGCTGCGCAGGTAGCGGGCGAACTGGCCGCTGTAGTTGTTCTCGACGATGATGGTGTGCTCGGCTTTGCCGAGGATGTCGAGGATGGCGTCGCCGTGCAGCGGGACCAGCCAGCGGATTTGCAGGTGGTTGGTGCTGATGCCCTGTTCGGCGAGTTGAGCGCGCGCTTCTCGAATCGTTCCATCCGTCGATCCCCAGCCGATGAGCGTGACGTCCGCGTCGGCCGGGCCTTCGAGCACCGGCGCCGGCACGGAAGCTGCGATGCCTTCCATTTTGCGCATACGCTTTTCCATCATGGCGCGGCGCTTGGCGTGGTTGGTGTATTCGTCGCTGATGAGCACGCCGTTCTCTTCGTGCTCGTCGCTGGAGACCACATGCATAAAGCCGGGGATGCCGGGGATGGCGCGTGGCGAGATGCCGCTCTCGGTGATCTTGTAGCGCAGATACTCGTCGTGGACTTCGCCGTTGGAGGTGATGAGCTCGCCGCGATCGATGGGCGGGTTGAAGTTGAGCAGTTCGGGCTCGACGCTGAGGCGCCCTTCGGAGAGCAGCAGATCGCAGAGGACGATACCGGGGCACTGGAACTTGTCGGTGACGTTGAAGATCTCCGCCATCAGGGTGAAGCAGTCGCCGATGTCCAGCGGCGCCGCGATGACGCGGGGGAAGTCGCCGAAGGCCGCGCCCAGCGCCTGCCACAGGTCGCCCTGCTCGGTCTTGGTGGGGACGCCAGTGGAGGGGCCGGCCCTCATGCAGTTGATGGCGACGACGGGAATCTCCGCCATGGCCGAGAGGCCGAGGCCCTCGGTCATCAGCGCGAAGCCGCCGCCGGAGGTCGCGCACATGGAGCGCACGCCGCCGTGGGCCGCGCCGATGGCCATGTTGATGACGCCAATCTCGTCCTCCACCTGGCGCACCAGGATGCCGGCCTTGCGTCCGTGCGAGGCCATCCAGTGCAGCACGCCGGTGGAGGGGCTCATGGGATAGGCGCAGTAGAACTTGACGCCGGCGGCCGCCCCGCCCATGGCCATGGCGGCGTTGCCGCTGAGCACGGCGTAGCGCTTCTCGGTCATGGGCAGCGGGCGCTCGAAGGGCTTGAAGTTGGCCGTGGCATAGTCGTATCCGGCGCGAGCGATATCGACGTTCTCCTTGACCACGGCTTCGCCCTTGCGCCCGAACTGGGCGGCCAACACGCTCTCCAGAGATTGAAAGCCGACGCCCATCATGCTGAGGGACGCGCCCAGGGCGAGCGTGTTTTGCGCGACCTTGTTGCGGGTGATGTCGGCAAGGGTGCTGACCGGCAGCGGACAAAGCTGCACGCCGGGTGCGGGCGCGCCGGGCTTGATGGTGTCGGCGTTGTAGATGCAGGCGCCGCCGGCGGTGAGCAGACGCAGATGGCGGTCCATCGTGTCCTGGTTGAGCGGGATGAGCAGGTCGATGCCGTCGCCCATGCTCTGGACGGGGTCGACACCGGTGCGAATGGTGAGGAATGTGTGCCCGCCGCGAATGATGGATTGGTAGGCGTTGTAGGCGTTCAGATGGAGGCCGCGCCGGCTGAAGATCAATGCGAAGATGTCCCCCGGCGTGGCCACACCCTGACCGGCCGCGCCGCCAATACCGATGGCGAAGGTCTGACTCATAAGGTCCTCTCCCAGCTATTAAGACTTCGGAACTATCTGTAACGGTATGAGGCCCGCCCGGAAATCGCGATCGGCTGGAATGCACAGAGCCGGCCGTTCAGGACAGACTTCAGTGGATTGCGTCGCACCAGGACACAAGTTCGGTGAAAACCCCGGCAGAAACCTCCGTCCTGCAGGGTGCCAACCAGCATACACGAACCCATGCAGAGTCGGCAGGCGGTGCCCGAATGCGCTTCGCGGCCGGTTGGACCCGAGCCGGATGCCTTAGGAATCCAAGGTTGGGCTACTTGCCGGGCTCGCCCATGTGGCGGACCGTCATCGTCAGGATGCGTGCGTTGCGGGGCTGCAGGCAGGCGAAGACGATGGCGTCGGCAACCTCGTGCGGCTCCATCATGTAGGAGCTCTTGACGCCTTCCTCGGTGCGGCCGTGGCCTACGGCAAACTCGGTTTTGACGCCGCCGGGAAAGATGGTGCCCACCTTGATGCCGAACTTGCGCAGCTCGCCGTCCAGCGCCTGCGCAAAACCTGCCTGGGCAAACTTGGTGGCGCAATAGACGGCCTCGCCCGCGTAGCCCTGCAAGCCCGCGACGGACGAGATGAAGAGGATCTCGCCGCGCTTCTGCTCGATCATGACGGGAGCGGCGTGGCGGGCGAAGAGGAAGCTGCTCTTCATGTTGGAGTCCATCAGCGCGTCGTACTCCTCAACGCTGGTGTCGACCAGGTTCTTGTAGTTCCCTGCCCCGGCGTTGGCGATCAGGATGTCCAGGCGGCCGAACTGCTTGACCGCGAGCGCCACGCAGTTCTGCGCGGTGGCCTCGTCCGCGGCGTCGCCGGCGAGATATGCCGCCTTGCCGCCGTTTGCCGCGATCCGATCGCACAACTCGCGCAGGCGCTGCTCGCGGCGGGCGGTGACGACGACGTGCGCGCCCTTTTCCGCGAAGGCCAGCGCGGTCGCCCAGCCGATTCCAGCGCTGGCTCCAGTGATGATGGCGATCTTTCCCGCGAGGTTATTCGTATCCGGCATGACTGCTTGGCTCCTGAGATGAGTGGATTGGGTGAGCCTGCAAACGGCGAGGCAAACTTATAGAAATGCTACCATTCCGGCTATGCCCAGCTTTGATGGCGCCGAACATCGCACGGACCCGGCGGCCGTACGCGCGTTGGTCGAAGCTCGCGGGCTGACCAAGGAGTACCCGCGCGAGGGCGGCGTGACGCGCGTGGTGGACGATGCGTCGTTCGCCATCCTGCCCGGCGAGACCCTCGGCCTGGTCGGCGAATCCGGTTCCGGCAAGAGCACGGTGGCGCGGATGCTGCTGCGCCTGATCGAGCCCACTGCCGGTGAGGTTCGGTTCGAAGACCAGCCATTGCCGCCGGCTTCGTCCGCCAGGATGCGCGGCCTGCGCCGGCGCATGCAGATCGTCTTCCAGGACCCCTACGCCGCGCTGAACCCGCGCATGCGTGTCCGCGAGATTCTGCTGGAGCCGTTCCGGATCCACCGCGAGCCGCCAGCGGAGGGCGTACCTGCGCGGCTGCGCGAACTGCTGCACTCGGTCGGCCTCGACGAGTCGGCGCTGATGCGCTACCCACACGAGTTTTCCGGCGGCCAGCGCCAGCGCATCAACATCGCGCGCGCCCTGGCGCTGCGGCCGAGCTTTCTGGTGCTGGATGAGCCGGTGAGCGCGCTGGATGTGTCGGTCGGGGCGCAAGTGATCAACCTGCTGCGCGATCTGCAACGCAAACTGGGACTGACCTATCTGTTCATCTCGCACTCCATGCCGCTGGTGCGCTACCTGTGCGATCGCGTTGCCGTAATGCAGCGCGGGCGGCTGGTGGAGATTGGGGACGCGATGCAGGTGTGCGAGCAGCCGCGCAACGACTATACGCGCCAGTTGATTGCCGCTACGCCGGAGATGCCCGCCGCGGCGACTCGCTAATTCGTTCGCCCGCAGAGTCGTTGGCCCGCGCCGACTCGCTACAATAAGACGAGGATGATTTCCAGCCTAAGCTCGCATACTCCCTACCTTTGGCTGGTCGCGGCATCGTTCCTCGCGGGCATCATCAATGCGATGGCCGGGGGCGGGTCCTTCATCTCTTTCCCGGCGATGCTCGCCATCGGCGTCCCACCCATCCAGGCCAATGCTACCAACACGGTCGCGCTGTGGCCGGGCCAGCTTACGTCGGTGTGGGCCCTGCGCACCGACTTGCGCCGCGACCTGGTCGCTGTCGTCATGACCGCCTCCATCGTCGGCGGCATCGGCGGTGCTGTGGTCCTGCTGCGCACTCCGCAGATTACGTTCATGCACCTGGTGCCGTGGCTGCTGCTGGCCGCCTCCGCGCTGTTCGGAATCAGCGGGCCGGTCTCGCGCTGGCTCAACCGCCGCTCCGGCCAACCGCACGCCCCACGCGCTCCTTCTGTCGTTATACTTTTTTTTGTCATCGTTCCGGTCACTTTCTACATTGGCTACTTCGGAGCGGGTGCGGGCTTCCTGCTGATGGGCGCGCTCGCGCTGTTCGGCATTGAGGACATGAACGCGCTGAACTCGCTGAAGGTGCTGGCCGCGTGCACGTCGAATTTGTGCGCGGTCGTCACATTCATCTTCGGCGGTGCCATCGTATGGCACTATTGCCTTGTGTCCATGGTGTTCGCGGCGATCGGCGGATACGTTGGCGCGCAGTACGCCCGCGGAATGAACGCCGCCGTCTTGCGTACCATTGTCGTCGTCACCGGCTGCACGATGGCGGCATACTTCTTCTGGAGGCAGGCATGACTCCCGTCCCCGCCGTAGAGACGATCGGCTTCGTCGCCGCCTTTTGCACCACCGCCGCCTTCGTACCGCAACTGGTGCGCGTGCTGCGGCTGCGTTCGGCGCGCGAGATTTCGCTGCCGACTTTTCTCCTATTCTCTGTTGGCGTCTTCCTGTGGCTGCTGTACGGTCTCTCCATTGGCTCGAAGCCGGTAATTGCATCCAACGCCGTAACGCTGGTGCTTTCGGTCAGCATCCTGGTCCTGAAGGTGCGCTATGGCCGCGTTGGAAAAGAGGAGCTGAAGCCATGAGCCACGAAGGCATCCGCATCGTCAGCGGCGAAGAGGCGCAGGCAGCGAACCGGGACGACGTTCGCCTGCCGCCGGAAGCGGTGACGCCGCTGAAGGTGCGCGTGAAGAAGAGCGAAGGCACCGGCGTCGAGATCGACTGGCGCGACGGCCACAAGAGCTCGTGGACCTTCCGCTGGCTGCGCGACGCGTGTCCCTGCGCCACCTGCAACGAGGAACGCGAAAAGAGCGGCCGCGCTCCCGGCGAGCCTAAGCCCAAATCCCAGGCCCTGCTGACGATGTACCAGGAGCCGCCACGACCAGTGGACGTCACGCCCATCGGCAAGTACGCGCTGGGGTTCAAGTGGAACGACGGCCACGAGGCTGGGATCTATTCGTGGGATTACCTGCGCCGGGTGTGCCAGTGCGAAATCTGCAAGCCGCCGCGCCTCTAGCTGAGAACGCCCAGAAGCTTAAGCCCCTGTTCCACCGTGCCGGCCACCAGCACAATCTCGCGCTTCTCCTGGGTCAGCATTCCCTGCTCGACACAGTGGTCGAGAAACTCCAGCAGCTTGTCATAAAAGCCGTTCGTGTTGAGCAGCAGCACCGGCTTGGCGTGGAGCTTCAGCGTCTGCCAGGCGAGCACCTCGAACAGCTCCTCCAACGTGCCGAACCCTCCGGGCAGCGCGATGAACGCGTCCGACCGCTGGCCGATGAGCGCCTTGCGCGTGTGCATGGTGTCCGTGATGTGCAGCTCGGTGAGGCCGTCGTGCGCAACCTCGAGGTCCACCAGCACCGTGGGGATAACGCCGACCACGCGTCCGCCCGCAGCCAGAGCGGCCTCGGCGACCGCCTGCATCAGGCCCACCTTGGCCCCGCCATACACCACGCCGATGTTTCGCTCGGCCAGCGCGCGGCCAAGCTCACAGGCAACAGTTCTGTATGCCAGATGGGCGCCGTCCGCGGACGCACAGAAGACAGCAATGTTCCGAATCATGCTTTGAGGATATCAAGCATGGAAGAACGCCAGCCGCCACTCCTTAGCGAACGGCTGGCCGTACAGAGCCCGATGCGAACACAGCGTTACTTGATGGTGAGGGTGGTGTTGTCGAGAGAGGCCGAAACCTCGGCAAGCAATTCGCCGGCCGGGTGCTTATCGGTCGTGGCATTCACCACGATGCGCGTGCCTACCGCCAGCTTCAGGGCTACAGACTTGCCCGAATTGAGCGACACGATCTCGTCGCCCACCTTCAACTGTAGCGGAGAGCCTGAATCGTTCCGCAGAGCGACTTTCACGGTCTTGGTCTTCGCGAACATGGCGTGCCCAGGCGTGGGGATGTTGGAGGTGCCGGCGTAGACAACGGGGGCTGCGCCGAGACCCAAAATAGCGACAGTAACAGCGACTGCCGTCCAAACTCTCATAAAACCTCCGGTGCTTCGGGTATTTCGGCGGGATTCGCTGCCTAGGTTCAGCGAAGCTCGTCGTACCTACCTCTACGCAGCCCGTTCCGCTCCGGTTCCATACTTTTTGCAAATGATTTTGTCTCAATCCGGGCATTCGCTATCCACCGCGCGGCCTATTAACATAGAGTGTGGAGTGCCCGCCGTGTCCCGCCTTCTCGACAACATGAACCCGCAGCAGCGCGAAGGCATTGAGAGTGTCGACGGACCGGTGCTGCTCTTGGCTGGGGCAGGTTCGGGCAAGACCCGTGTAATCACCCACCGCATCGCCTATCTTATTGAAGAGCGCGGCGTTCCCGCCGATTCCATCCTCGCCGTCACCTTCACCAACAAGGCTGCCAGCGAAATGGCGGAGCGGGTAGACAAGATCCTCGGCCACGGCTCGCTCGCCAAGCCGCTGCTCTCCACGTTCCATAGCTTTTGCGTGCGCATGCTGCGCCGGGACATCGAGGCGCTGCGCGTGAATGGGAAGGGGCTGACGCGGACCTTCGCCATCTACGACGAAACCGATCAACAGGCTGTGGTCAAAGCCGCGCTCACGCGCCTGGGCATCGATGACAAGCAACTGAAACCGCGCGTGGCGCTCGGCCGCATCAGTTGGGCGAAGAACCACATGATCGATCCGCAGGAGTACTTCCTGGCGTCGACCAACCCGATGGAAGAGAAGATCGCTCATATCTTCGAGATCTACCGCAAGGAGCTCTTCAAGGCCAACGCGCTGGACTTCGACGACCTGCTGCTGGAGACGGTGCGCCTGCTGAAGGTCGCCCCCGAGGTCCGGGAACGTTACAACCGGCGTTACAAATACCTGCTGATCGACGAGTACCAGGACACCAACCGGCCGCAGTATGAGCTGATGAAGCTGCTGGCCGGGCCAGGCCGCAACGTCTGCGTGGTCGGCGACGAGGACCAGTCCATTTACAGTTGGCGCGGCGCGGACATCCGCAACATTCTGGAGTTTGAGAAGGACTTCCCTGAGGTCCGCACCATCCGCCTGGAACAAAACTACCGCTCGACGCAGATCATTCTGGAAGGCGCGTCTGCGGTGGTTGCGAACAACACGCAACGCAAGGGCAAGACGCTCTTCACCACGCGCGAAGGCGGCTCGCTGATCGGCTACTATGAGGCGCCCGACGGCGAGAACGAGGCGCTCTTTATCGCCGACCGCGTCCAGCAATATCTGCGCGAGGCCGGGGCCAGCGATTCCGACGCATTGCCCCGCTGCGCCGTGCTCTATCGGACGAATTCGCAGTCGCGGCTGGTGGAAGAGGCGCTGCGCCGCTATCAGATCCAGTACCACATGGTGGGCGGCTTCTCGTTCTACGAGCGCGCCGAGGTGAAGGACATCCTCAGCTATATGAAGCTCGCGCTCAATCCGCACGACTCCATCGCACTGGCGCGCGTGGTGAACTCGCCGGCGCGCGGCATCGGCAAGACCACCATGGAGACGCTGGAACGGATTGCCTTGACCGCCGGCGTCAGCACGTGGGACGCGATCGCGCGCGCAACCAAGGAGCAGCTTTTGCCCGCACGCGCGCTACAGGCCCTCGCGAAGTTTCGCCAGCTGATTGAGGACGCACGCGCCATGCTTGGCCGCAACTTCGCGGACAAGCTGACCGCCGACCTGGCGCCTGAAGGCGACGCGGTCGAGGACGGGGGTCAGGTCGCGGCAAGCGACAATGCCACCGAATTCAACCCGGAGGAACTTGGTACCGAATCCGCGACAGAGGAAACAGCCGCGGCCGAGCCGGACACTTCGTTCGATACCAGCTTCAATTTCGGCTTCGACTTCGGTCCAAGCGAAGAGATCTCCGCCATCGCCCCAGAGAACGCGGCCAGCTCAGACGCAGCGCGCATCGTTGCATCCGAATTCAATCCCTTCGCGCCGGCCGTGCTGAAACGCGCCGCGAACACCACGCCGGAGCGCGCCGCAGAGATCCTGATGGCGAGTGAGCGCGATAGCGGCAGTGAAGGATTCCGCAAGCCGGGCGATGCCGCGACCCTGCCCGAACTGATCAAGTTCCTCAACGATCGCTCGGGCTACATTCGGGCGCTCGAAGAAGAGGCCACGCCGGAGGCGTTCTCGCGCATCGAGAACCTGAAGGAACTCGCCAACGCCGCGCAAGACGCACAGGAGCGCGGCGAGACGCTGGCTGAATTCCTCGATCACGCCGCGCTGGTCTCGGATGCTGACTCGTATTCGGCCGAGGCGCGGGTGACGCTGATGACGCTGCACGCGGCCAAGGGGCTGGAGTTTCCGCTGGTGTTCATGGCGGGCATGGAAGAAGGCCTCTTCCCCAGCTCGCGCACGCTGGTCGATCCCAACGGCCTGGAGGAAGAGCGCCGCCTATGCTACGTCGGCATGACGCGCGCGATGGATACGCTGGTGATGACGCGCGCGCGCTACCGGCGCCGCTACGGCTCCGACATGCCGGACTCGACCATCCCTTCGCGCTTTCTCGACGAGGTGCCCTCGCGGCTGATCGAAGATCTGGGCAGCCCGATGGCGCGCCCGCAATTCTCCGGCTCGGCGTACGCGACGCCATATCCGCAGCGGAATCGCTTCGGTGGCAGCGCCAGCGCCGAAGATGGCGACCGCCATTACAGCTATGAGGATGAAGACCAGAGCGCGCGCCCGGCGTATGGCCGGGCCGCGGCAAGCAAATTCTCCACCACGCGGCTCGCTCCCGGCTCGCGGCCAGTCTCGGCGGCAGGCTCCGTGGACAACATTGCGAGCTTCTTCGCCGGCCGCGGACAGAAATTCGTGCGGCCGAAACTCGACATCCCCGAGCCCACAGGCAAGACCGGCCTGCGCCAGGGCTCGCGCGTGCGCCACCCGAAATATGGCGAAGGAACGGTATTTCGCCGCGAAGGCGAAGGGGATGACGCGAAGATTACAGTACAATTTCAACAGCACGGCGTAAAAAAGCTGGTGGAGAAGTTCGCCCAGCTTGAGGCTCTGTAGAGGTTCGCGCCCTGTACCCCATCTCCAAGGAAAGCACACACCCATCAATGGCAGACACCAAGAGCATTACCGACAAGATCGAGCGCAAGAAGGTGAAGCGCGCAGCACGCAAAGCGGCCCCCGCGAAAGGCAAGCGCACTGGCGCTCGCGGCGAAAACAAGGCCAAGGTGAAGAAGGCGGCTCGCGGCAAGAGCAAGCGATAAGCTCGGGCGAATCAGGGCGCTCCCGGCTCTGCCAAGTGCGGGCCGGGAGCGCTGTTTTCAATCTTGAAATCCATTTGCGGAAATCCATTTGCGCGACTCTAAGACTTCGCCTACAGGAGCTCGACGCTGTCCAGGCAAATCTTCGCCACCAAATCGATCGACAAGCTGATCAGCGACTCTGAGCTGCCGGAAAACTCCCTGCACAAGACGCTGGGGCCGGTCTCGCTTACCGCGCTCGGCATCGGCATCGTCATCGGCTCGGGCATCTTTACCGTGATCGGCACGGCGATCGGCGGCAATCCGGCTAAGCTCGCCGACTGGAAGGGCTCGCCGATCGTCGACCTCATCCTGCATCATGGCGCGGTCGCTGGCCGTCCGGGCGCCGGGCCGGCGCTGGCGATCTCACTGGTGCTGGTCGCGTTTGTGTGCGCGTTCACCGGGTTGTGCTACGCGGAACTCGCCAGCATGATTCCCATCTCGGGCTCGGCCTACACCTACACCTACGCGACCATGGGCGAGCTGATTGCCTGGATCATTGGCTGGGACCTCATCCTCGAATACGCCTTCGCGAACATGAGCGTCTCGGTCGGGTTCGCCGCGCACATCGTCGATCTGCTCGACTGGCTCGGCATTCGCATGGACCCGAAGTGGCTCTCGCCCGCGTTCCTTCCGCAAGGACTGCAGGACCTCGCCGGCAACGACATCTTTCCCGTAGGCTGGCATCGCGGCTTCGACATCCCCGCGTTCCTGGTCGTCTTCATCCTCACCGTTGTGCTGGTGCTCGGCATCCGCGAATCGTCGCGCACCAACAACATCATGGTGCTGATCAAAATCGCCGCCATTCTTGCGTTCGTGTTCTTCGGCATCTCCTTCATCCACCCCGCCAACTACCACCCATTCATCCCCAATGGTTTCTCGGGAATTCTCGCCGGCGGATCGATCATTTTCTTTACCTACATTGGATTCGACGCGGTCTCCACCGCCAGCGAAGAGTGCCGCAACCCACAGCGCGACGTTCCCATCGGCATCGTCGCGACGCTGGTCGTCTGCACAATCCTGTATCTCGGCGTGGCGCTGGTGCTGACTGGCATGGTCCCCTGGCAAACCGTCACGGGCGACGGCGCGCCGGTGGTCAACGCGCTCAAGCGGCTCTCGCTCGAGCCTGGCGGGCATCGCCTGCATTTCGTCCGGCTCTTCGTCCTGATCGGCGCCTTGATGGGCATGATCTCGTCCATTCTGGTCGGCCAGTACGGCCAGGCGCGCATCTGGTTCGCCATGTCCCGCGACCGCCTGCTGCCCGACGCCTTCAGTTGGATCCACCCGCGCTTCCGCACGCCGTGGTTCTCAACCGTCGTCGCCGGCATCCTGGTGTCGATTCCCGCGGGCGTGTTCGACGTGGGCTCGCTCGCCGAGATGACCAACATCGGCACGCTCTTCGCGTTCATCCTGGTCGCCATCGGAGTGCTGGTGCTGCGCCGCAAGCAGCCGAACCGCCATCGCGGCTTCCGCCTGTTCGGCGGGCCGGTCATTCCCATCCTCAGCGTGCTCTGCTGCCTGCTGTTGATGGCCGGCCTGCCCGCGATCACGTGGGTGCGCTTCTTCGTGTGGCTCATCATCGGCCTCTGCGTCTATGTCCTCTACAGCCGCAAACGCAGCGAGTTTTACCAGCCATGATGCCAGACCATCGCAAAATTACGATCAGTGCTTTCATCATCGCGTTCATCATCGCTGCGCTCGCATTGTGCGGGCAAGTCTACGATGGCTTCAGCCTCACAATCAAAACGAAAGGCCGCATAGCCTGCAAAAACATAGCGCCGTGCGTGTTTAGTCTTGGCGACGTCTTCCCCGGAAATTGGGATCGCGTTCTGGTTTTCGACGTCAAAGCAGACCAGGAGGAGATTGACCAGGCGGTTAGCCATCACCTCGATAAACCGCATTTCCAGCGCCTCATCGTTTTCATGCACGGATCAAACGTCGTCCACACATTGACCGAACCGGAAGGCGTTGAGCACACAATCCCGGCAACTGTTCTCTTCGACCGAGTACCGCAAACCCACAACCACCAGATCGTTCAACACGATTGGAACTTCGTCATGGTAAAGGGTGCTCCAAATTGCGAGGGGTGCACCACTCTATCGCGCATCATACCCGGCGAAGTGGTGGAGTAGACGGCATGAGCGGCACTTTCCTTACCGCCGAATGGCGCAAGCTGATCATGGCCCAGTATGAGGTTGACCCGGCGAACCTCGCGTCGTGGCTCCCCGCAGGCATGGAGCTGGATCTCTACCACGGCCGATGCTACGTCTCGCTGGTGGGATTCCTCTTCGACCGTGTGCGTGTCCTCGGCCTGCCCATCCCTTTTCATACTCGCTTCGAAGAGGTTAATCTTCGCTTCTACGTCACTCGCACCGAACCGAACGGCACTCGCAGGCGCGGGGTCGTCTTCATTCGCGAGTTCGTGCCACGCGCTGCGATCACCCTCATCGCCAACTCACTCTATGAGGAGCCTTACGCCACGCTTCCCATGTGCCATAGCATTGCATCGACCCCGGGCGGGCTGACCGTCAGCTACTCGTGGCGCTGCAACAAGGCATGGCACTCGCTCGCCGTCGAAGCCGACCCCACGCCGCAACCCATCGCACCCGGCAGCGAGGAAGAGTTCATCACCGAGCACTATTGGGGCTACACCAAGCGCTCTCGCGGCGCCACCTCTGAATATGGCGTCCAGCACCCCCGCTGGCAGGTCTATCCCATTCGCAACGCTGCGATCCAGGCCGACTTCGCCGCGCTCTACGGGACCGCCTTCGCAGCCCTCAATGGCCAACCGCCCGCGAGTATCCTGCTCGCCGAAGGCTCCGAAGTTACGGTATCCACTGGCACTCACCTTGCATAGGCTCACATGGTAAACACCGTGCGCCGGCCGCTTTCCCCGCGGCCCCAGGCTGCTTCCACATCGGCGAGTGGAATCGCCTCAGTCTCGATCTTCAGCCCGGTCGTGGCGGCCACATCGTACATGCGCCGCAGCGACTCCACGATCGCCGCGGCCGACAGGCTGCCCAGCCCGCTGCCCATCAGCTCCAGCCCCGAGCTGCGCAGCCACTCCGCCTTCAGCGAGATCGAATCGCCGCTGATGGACCCGATCTGCACGTAGCGGATCCGGTGCTCGCCCTCGGGCGCGCCGTGCCCCCTGACAGCTGCAAAGATCAACTCCGCAGACGGCCCGCACAGGTAGTCCAGCACCACATCGACGCCGGCCAGCGCTGCGCGGAACGACCGCGTCAGCGCCTCGTCCGATTGCCGCAGCCAGATCGTCTCATCCGCTCCCAAAGCGTGCAGTTTCTCCAGCGCTCCTTCATCGCGCCCGGTCGCAATCACGCGGCGCGCGCCCAGGACCTTCGCTACCTGGATCGCCTGCTGCCCCGCGACTCCGGTGGCGCCGTTCACCAGCACCGACTCGCCCGGCTGCAAGCGTGCGCGGCCCAGCAGCGCACCCCACGACGCCAGCCCCGGATTGCCCAGCGCCGCCGCGGTCACATCATCCACCGCGTCCGCCAGTTGGATCGTCCGCCGCGGCGACACCACACTCCACTCCGCCATCGTTCCAAACGGCGCGGGCCGCCCGATGAAGTACACACGCTGCCCATCCGGCAGCGTGCCCACGCCGTCGTTTCCCGGCACAAACGGCAGCTCGGTGTTGCTGCTGTAGTGCCTGCCGCTGGCCTGGCCTTTGACCAGGTTACTTAACGCCGCGGCCCGTACATGAACCAGCACCTCGCCCGCGTCGGCAATCGGCTCGCGAAAGCTAGCGTAGCGCGGCGGCTTCTCGAAACTCTCCACTACTGCTGCGTTCATGATTGACTTCCCCCGGCCGCCCCATCAGCCGAACCAGGGCGCGTTCAACCCAGAATACCGCCGCCAAACCGCCCCGGAACCAGATTAGGTACGCGATATCCACGAGTTTCTGGTGAAGAGACGGTGAACCCCCTTGCCTCGGGCGGCTTCCCGAAGCATACTCGCATCAGAAAGATCGTACGGTTCCTGTCGAGACCCAATTCGTGACCCGATATAGCCGTCAAGACGTTCTGAGAATCCTGCATCTGCGAGCGCGCCAACTGACCGCGTGGGAGCAGGCGGGGCTGATTCCCGCCAACGAAAACTACTCATTTGAAGACCTGGCCCAGCTGCGCACCCTGCGCACCCTGCGCGCCACCCGCATTACGGCCAAGAGCATCCGCGAGTCGGTGGAGGCCATGCGCAAGGCCGCCGGCATGGGCAATCCGCTGACCGAGGCCAGCGCCGTCGGGCATGGCTCGCGGCTGGCCTTCCGCCACTGCGGGGCCCTGGTGGAGCCGCTGACGCAGCAACTGGCGTTCGACTTCGATGCCGCGCCCCAGCGCCCGCTCAGCATCGTCGGGGCCGCGCACGGCCACCACGAGGACGTGCAGGAGATGTTCCAGCGCGCGGTGCAACTGGAAGAGGACCCGGCGACGCTGCCTGAAGCGGCGGAGATGTATCGCCAGATTCTGGAGCTGCGGCCAGGATATGCGGCCGCGGCCATCAACCTGGGCACTATCCACTACAACCTGCGCGAGTTCGCGATGGCCGAGCAGCTTTACCGGCGCGCCACCGAGGCCGACCCGGAGTACGCGCTCGCGTTCTTCGACCTGGGCAACGTGCTCGACGAGCTGAAGCGGCTCTCCGACGCCATCGCCGCCTACCAGCGGGCGATCGCCCTGGTGCCGCAGTACGCCGACGCGCACTACAACCTCGCGCTGGCCTACGAGCGCCAGGGACACCGCCGGCGCGCCCTCAGCCACTGGCTGACCTACGTGCGGCTGGACCCCGTCGGCCCCTGGGCAAACCACGCAAAGGCGCAGGCGAAGAAGATCCTGAGCACCGAAAGGCTCTCCATCGTCAGCCGCGCCGGCCGCCTGGTGCAGGCGGGATAGGACCCGCGCCCACCCTCAAAATCCCCGCCCGCGAAATAAAGTTGTGCGCTCGCACCGTCCTCGTGTTCTCATTTTCCTGTTCCTGAAATAGAGCTGCGCGCTGTGCCAGGCCGAGGAAGGCCACGAGGAGCAAGTCTATGCTGTATCACATCTCACGCAGCGGCCAGAACTATGGCCCCTACACGCTGGAAGACCTCCAGCGCTACGTCGCCAGCGGCAATGTGCTTCCCACCGATCTCGCCAAGGGCGACGAAATGCCGGACTGGGTCCCGGTCGCGCAGGTGCTGGGCGCCTCCATGCCGGCCGCGCCCGCGCCGGTTACGGCCTATGGTGCGCCGGTGCCAGCTTACCCGGCCGGCGTGGCCGTCTATCCCGACCCGCCCAACCTGCACTGGGCGCTGGTTCTGGTCATCGGTATATTTACGTGCGGACTCTTCTTTATAGTGTGGGAGTTCGTCCAGGCGGTTTGGATGCGCAAGGTCAACCCGCGCAGCAACGCACTGTTCTACTACATCGGCGCGACCATCCTTGGTTTTGGTGGATCGGTGGCTCGCATCGGCCTGATGGTTGCCACCAGCTTCCACCAAACCTATCCGTTTATCGGCATCGGTGTCTCTCTGATTGCGTTCGTTCTCGCCGAGTTTGCGTTCTTCGACATGCGGAGATCGATGGAAGAACACTTTAATGGACCTGAGCCGATTGGATTGTCGCTGAGCGGAGTGATGACCTTCTTTTTCGGGTACCTCTACTTCCAGTACCACTTCTCGCGCATCAACGAGATCAAGCAACAAGCGCGTTACCGAGGCGCGGCAATCTGATGCGCGCAGCCGGACCTGCGAGCGCACTGCGCCGGCGAAGGCTGGCCGTTCATCTCCTGCTCGCCGGCGCCCTGCTGCTCTGCGCTGCGTTGTCGATCTGGCCGCCCGCGCGCTTCGCCTTCTACCCTGCCTGCCCGATTCATCAATTTCTGGGGATCGAGTGCCCGGGATGCGGGGCTACCCGCGCGCTCGCCGCTCTGCTGCGCGGACACCCAGTCGAGGCCCTGCGCCTCAATGCGCTGTTTGTGCTGCTGCTGCCCGTCGCCCTGGCCGGTGCGGCTGAGAGCTATCGCCGCGCCATGCGGCCGGGCGTCTTTCGCTGGCCGCAGCCGCCTGCGCCCGCGCTCTACGCCACGCTCGCGGCTGCCGCTCTCTTTACCATCGTCCGCAACGTTGTTCGGTAGAGCAAGCCGCAAGACCTACGATTCCGTCGGATCTGCAACCGGGTTGTGCCAATGCTCGCCCGGCTCCAGAATCGCGTCCGCTTGCTTCGGCCCCCAGGTACCGCGCTTGTATGCCTTGGCCCGCTCGTGTTTCTTCAGCACCGGATCGACCACGGCCCACGCGGCTTCCACCGCATCCTCGCGCGTGAAAAGGGCGCCGTTGCCGGCCATGGCATCGCCCAGCAGCCGCTCGTATGGGGCCTCCTGCCCGGCCAGCTCCTCGCACAAATACAGCTCCCGCTCTTCCCCGATGTACTCCTGCCCGGGCACCTTCACCCGCGCTGCAATCGCAATCGCCGCGACCGGCGAGCTCCGGAAGCGAACATAATTTGCGCGTCCATCCTTCGGCTGCGAATCCTCGAACAGCCGTTGCGCGGGCGGCTTCAACTCCACCAGGACTTCGGTCGCAGTGACCGGCAAACACTTGCCCGAGCGCAGATAGAACGGCACGCCCGCCCAGCGCCACGAGTCGATAAACAGCCGCACCGCGCAGAAGGTCTCCACATCGGAGTTCCGCGCCACGTCGTCCTCCTGGCGGTAGCCCGCGTACTGGCCGCGCACCAGGTCTTCCGGCTTCAGCGGCCGCATGGCCTCGAAGACCTTCGCCTTCTCCGTCTGTACCGCGCCGTAGTCTCTCGTAGCCGGCGGCTCCATCGCCAGCAGCGCGACGATCTGGAAGAGGTGGTTCTCGATCACGTCGCGCAGGCAGCCTGCCGTCTCATAGAACCCGCCGCGCCCCTTGATGCCGAAGGTCTCCGCCATCGTGATCTGCACGCTGGCCACGTAGTTGCGGTTCCAGATCGGCTCCAGAAAGGAGTTGGCGAACCGGAAGTAGAGGATATTCATGATCGCTTCCTTGCCCAGGAAGTGATCGATGCGGAAGATGGAGTCCTCGGGGAACACCGCGTGCGCCACGCGGTTCAGATGCCGCGCCGAGGCCAGGTCCCGGCCGAACGGTTTCTCCACGATCACGCGCGCGTCCTTCGCCAGCCCAGCCTTGCCCAGGTTCTCAATCACCGTCTCAAACAGCGACGGCGGGATCGCGAGGTAGTACGCAGGCCGCTTGGCGCTGCCCAGTGCCTGCTTGATCGCCGCAAACGTCGCGGGGTCTTTGTAGTCGCCGCTGACGTAGCGCAGCAACGACAGCAGCTTCTTGAGCGCGGCTTTGTTGTCGATCCCGCCCGCGCGCTGGATGCTGTCGGTCGCGCGCCGTTGCAGCCGCTCCAGGCTCCACTTCGGAAAGGCGACGCCGATCACCGGCACGGTCAGCTCGCCGCGCTTCACCATGGCATACAGCGCCGGGAGGATTTGTTTGTGGGCAAGGTCGCCAGTGACACCGAAGACCACCAGCGCGTCCGAATGCTTGATGGCCATCAGCTATTCCCCTTTTCCGGTGTCTTTTCCAGGTGCCCGCCGAACTGGTAGCGCAGCGCCGAAAGCAGTTTGTCGGCGAACTCGTCCTCGCCGCGCGAGCTGAAGCGCTCATACAACGCGGCGCTCAGCACCGGAGCGGGCACGCTCTCGTCGATGGCCGCGCGAATCGTCCAGCGCCCCTCGCCCGAGTCGGACACATGGCCGCCGAAGGTCGCCAGATCGGGGCTGTCGATCAGCGCCCGCGCCGCCAAATCCAGCAGCCACGAGGCCACCACGCTGCCCCGCCGCCAGACTTCCGCAATGTCCGCCAGGTTCAAATCGAATTGGTAGTACTCCGGACAGCGCAGCGGCGTCGTCTCCGCATCGATCGCGGTCTTCTCCTTGCCGGCGTTGGCGTGGCCCAGGATGTTCAATCCCTCGGCGTAGGCCGCCATCATTCCGTACTCAATGCCGTTGTGCACCATCTTCACCATGTGCCCGGCGCCGCTGGGACCGCAGTGCAGGTACCCCTGCTCGGATGTGCCGCCCATCTTCTCGCGCCCGGGTGTGCGCGCAATGTCTCCGATCCCCGGCGCCAGGCTCTTGAAGATCGGGTCGAGCCGCTCGACCACCGCATCCTCGCCGCCGATCATCAGGCAGTAGCCGCGGTCCGCGCCCCACACGCCGCCGCTGGTGCCGGCGTCCACGTAATGAATGCCGCTGGCCTTAAGCTCCCCGGCGCGCCGAATGTCGTCGTGATAATACGAGTTGCCGCCGTCGATAATTGCGTCGTCCGCCTCCAGCAGCGGCACCAGTTTGGCCAGCGTCTCGTCCACCACTCCGGCCGGAACCATCAGCCACACCGCCCGCGGCTTCTGCATCGCCTTCACCAGCTCTTCCAGCGAGCCCGCACCCGTCGCGCCCTGCGCCACCGAAGCCTCGACCGCCGCAGCCGACATGTCGTAGACCACGCAATGGTGCCCTGCCCGCTCGAGCCGCAGGACCATGCTCGCCCCCATCCTGCCCAGCCCAATCATGCCAAGTTCCATGGTTTCCCCCACTCCTCTTGGTTTTGTCATTCCCGAAGGGAATCTGCTTATGCCCAGTCGCTTGCGTTGCCAGGCCTGGTTAGTCGTAAGGCGCTGCAAGCGCCATATGCCAGCCTGGGCCGAAGGCCTAGTATCCTGACCCAGAAGTTCGTGACACAGTTTCTTTGACCATTAACCCATCTCACCCGTCGTCATTCTGGAGCGAAGCTCCAGAATCTCTGTATTTCATTTCCGCCCACGCTCAATCTCGGACTTCAACTATGCTCATAACTCGAGAGACACCACACGAGGTGATCTGCCACAAACCACACAACCCGGCCTTACCCCCAGTCGAATCTGCCTGACCAAACCTGATAATCATCTTTCCCATTTTTAACACAGATGCATAAACCCTACCCCATGGACCCGATTTCTGTGTTGCCGCCATGAAAAAAGGGCCCGGACATCTTCGTCCGGACCCTTATGATATTCGATCTCGGCTTAGTCCTTGTAAGGATCGAACTCGTTTGCCCCCGCCATGGCTACACCCAACGGCGTCAGCGTGTGCAGCACTCGGATGGTCTCGCCGTGTGCCGCCAGCACCTCCGGCAGGCGCTTGTAGCAGTCGGGCGATTCATCCAGCCCGCCTCCACGCAGCACCACGTTGGCGCGAGTCAGCCAGCCTTCCATCATCTCCGGCTTCACCAGGCCCTCACGCTTCACCACGCCGGTCTTGCGATCGACCACACCGGTAGCCTGCTTGCGGCCCATCACACGTCCGGCCCCGTGGACGGTCGAGTACAGGCTCAGCTTCGAGTCTGCGCTGTCGACTCCCTCAAGGATCACCGACATCTCTCCCATGGTCCCGCCGACGAAGCCGCGCTGCCCCGGAAACGCGGGCGTCGCGCCCTTGCGGCAGACCCACATCTGGTGCCCGTTGTGCTCCTCCAGCCAGGCGTAGTTGTGGTGGTTGTGGATCTCCTCCACAATTGCCGCGCCCAGCAAACGAGCGACACGGCTGCACACCCAGTCGCGGCCTGCATAGGCGTAAGCCCCGCCAAGCTGCATCGCGTGAATATACTGCTGGCCCAGGTCGCTGGCCACGTTGAAGAAGACAGGATCGACCATCATCCCATCCGCCGCGCCCGCGGCCTTCAGGAACCACGTCGCAATCCCGTGCCCAAGCCCGCGCGAACCGAAGTGCACGCCGACCCACACGCGGTCCTGCTCGTCGACAAACAGATCGACGTAGTGGTTGCCGCTGCCAATCGTGCCAAGCTGCGCGTGCGCCTTCTGCTTCAGAGGCTTGGCCGCATCCGTCGCCCAGCCTTCGTGTTCGTCGGTGATGAACGGCGAGTCCTTGTTGCTCTCGTTGTTCTTGCGCCCGACGCCAAAGGAGAGCGTTGCCCAGATGTCGTCCATGATGCGGTGGATATTGCCGCGCACCTCGTCCGCCGGAATGTCCAGGCGCACGGCCTTGTTGCCGCAGGCGATGTCGAAGCCAACCGCGGTCGGGCTGATCCGGGTCTCGCTGGCGATGACGCCGCCGATCGGCACGCCATAGCCGAGATGGCCGTCCGCCATCAGCGCAAAGTAGTCCGCGCTGCGGGCGCAAACCTTCGCCTGTTCCAGAGTGTTGGCTTCGTGTTCTCCCCACACGGGGATTTCGTCGATGTACTGCATGGGAGTGATTCCTTTCTGGCCGGCGGCTGGTTGAAGCCGGTGCGGCCGGGGTTGGGTTGCTCGCGCGGCGCTCATCGCGTTGCGTGCAAATGGAAGAGCCTGGGCTGTCGCCCAGGCTCGATGTGCTGCTAAGGGTTCTGAAGGCCTATGCCTTGTGCTCCTCGGCTGCAATCTTCGTCTGGGCTACCGTCCACTCCGCCGCGCCGACTTTGAACCGCGCGAACCGGCGGACCGTAATATTCTCGCCGAGCTTCGCCACCTTCGTGGCCACGATCTGCGCGATGGTCTGCGACTGGTCCTTGATGAACGGCTGGTCCAGCAGGCAGAACTCCTCATAGAACTTGCCCAGCTTGCCTTCGAGCATCTTCTCGATGATGTTCGCCGGCTTGCCGGTGGCGGCGGCCTGCGCGCGGTAGATCTCCTTCTCCCGCTCCAGGTCGGCCTCGGTCACATCTTCGCGGCTGACGAAGCGCGGATCGGTCGCGGCGATATGCATCGCGATATCGCGCAGCAGCTCCTGGAAGTCGTCCGTACGCGCCACGAAGTCCGACTCGCAGTTCAGCTCCACCAGCACGCCGATCTTGCCGCCGGCGTGGATGTACGTGCCCACCGCGCCCTCGTTGGTGGTGCGGCTGGCCTTCTTCGCCGCCGACGCCATGCCGCGCTTGCGCAGCACCACGAACGCGGCCTCCATCTCGCCCTTGGCCTCCTGCAGCGCCTTCAGGCAATCGCCCATGGGCGCGCCCGACTTCTCGCGCAGTTCCTTCACCAGCTTGGCGTCAATCTTCACTGCCGTCTCCGTAGTCATTGTGTCATCTTCTCCTGATGCTAGCCGTTAGCTGTTAATTTTCGGCTTTTAGCGAAGAGCTAACGGCTACAAGCTAAAAGCTGCCTTTACGCAGAAAGAGCGTGGAGCGCTCAAGTCGTCTCCACGCTCTCGTGTTGAGAAATATGGAGTCTTACGCGCCGGTCGCGTGCGCCGGTTCGGGCTCGACTTCTTCCTCGGTGGCCGTCACCGGTGCTTTGCGGATATTGCCGCCCAGCACCGCCGCCAGATCGACGTTGTCGTCGTCTGCAACATCTTCGACCGATGCTGCCGCCAGGCCCGCCGACTCTTCGGTGGGCTCGACACCCTCTTCGCCCTCTTCGCCAACATACTGCGGCGAAACCGCGGCCGGGACCACATCCGCAACCTCGGTCGCGAACGCCTTCTCCGAGACCATCTGCACGCCTTCGGCAGCCGAATCCGCAATCTTCGTCGTAAACAGGCGGATCGCGCGCAGCGCGTCGTCGTTGCCCGGGATCACATAGTCCACCACGGTCGGATCGCAGTTCGTATCCACCACCGCAACCACCGGGATGCCCAGCTTGCGCGCCTCGGCGACCGCAATCGCTTCGTTGTTCGAGTCCACCACAAAGATCGCATCCGGCAGCCGCTTCATGCTCTTGATGCCGGAAAGGTTGGTCGAGAGATGCTTGCGCTCCCGCTCCAGCTTGATGACTTCTTTCTTCGTCAGCAGATCGTAGCGGCCGTCCGTCGACATGTCGTCGAGTTCCTGCAGCCGCTTCACCGACTTCTGCACCGTCACCCAATTCGTCAGCAGCCCGCCCAGCCAGCGGCTGTTGATGTACGGCATCCCGCAGCGATTGGCCTCTTCAGCGATCGCGTCCTGCGCCTGCCGCTTGGTGCCGACAAACAATACCAGCTTGCCGGTACTGGTCAGCTCGGTCACGAACTTCGACGCTTCCTTGAACATCTTTAGCGTCTTCTGCAGGTCGATGATGTAAATGCCATTGCGCTCGCCGAAGATATACTCCTTCATCTTCGGGTTCCAGCGCTTCGTCTGATGCCCAAAGTGGACGCCAGCTTCGAGCAGTTCCTTCATGGTTATATTTGCCATTCAAGCTCCTTGGTTAAGGCAGCCAGACCTATCGACTGGTGCCTGGATTTATCCCTCGTAAGGGAGATTTGACTCCGTGCCCCGAAGCCTCTCCGCTCCGGGGTTGCTGCTAAAAACCAGCCCGTAGCCGGTAGCCTTTAGCTACGAGTTACTGGCTGCCCTACTACCGCTTCGAGAACTGGAACCGTGCACGAGCGCCCTTCTGCCCGTACTTCTTGCGTTCCTTGCCACGCGAATCGCGCGTGACCAATCCTTCGGCCTTCAATGCCTTGCGCAGCTCCGGGTTGAACTCCATCAGCGCGCGCGCAATGCCCAGCTTCACCGCATCGGCCTGGCCCATCACGCCGCCGCCGCGAACCGTGGTGATCACATCGAACGTCTCGCCGATGTCCGGAATGCCCAGCGAGCGCTTGGCCGCCGCACGCTGCTGCGCGGTCACAAAGTACTCCTCGAACTTCTTCTTGTTCACCGAAAACTCGCCGCTGCCCGGACGCAGAAACACGCGCGCAATCGACGACTTGCGCCGCCCGGTTCCGTAAAACTGCACCAATTCCGCCATATCGCTCCCTAAATCCTTCTAGCTGATCGCCGATCGCCGATCGCTGACTGCCGAAATCAAACTCGTCTGGGTCTTCCTGTTCCCTATTCCCTAATCCCTGCCTTACAGTCCGACCGGCTGCTGCGCCAGGTGCGGATGATGCGGCCCCTTGTAAACCTTCAGCTTGGTCGCCATCTGCCGGCCCATCTTCGACTTCGGCAGCATGCCCTTGATCGACTGCTCCACGATCGCCTCCGGGCGTCGCGCCAGCAGCTTGATAAACGACTCTTCGCGCAGCCCGCCGGGAAATCCCGTATAGCGGCGGTACAGCTTCTTGTCCGCCTTCATTCCCGTCAGCACAATCTTTTCGCAGTTCACCACGATCACGTGGTCGCCTACATCGATGTAGGGCGTATACAGCACGTTGTTCTTGCCGGCCAGGATCGACGCCGCCTGCGTCGAAAGCCGGCCCAGCGTCTTGCCGGTCGCATCCAGCACAAACCACTTGCGCTTGATGTCCTTGCCGCTCGGTATTGTAGTGGTGTTATTCATAAAATCCGCTTTACTCCCTGATTCTGCCGTCTTCCTTCTCCAGCCCGGCGCCCAACGGAAGAAATGACTGATCCAATCCTGCGTGAAACTGCAACCAACGTGAACCTGCCTTAACCGTCCCGCGCAACCCGCAACGGAACGCCAACCCTTTGCTGCCCGGCGAACGGCACACAGCGAAGCGCGGGGAATGGAGCCTGAAATCGCTCCCCTGCTCAAACGCGGAAAAGCCATACCGCCTGGGATATACGCACATTGCCTGGTAAGTGGGTGCTTCGGGGCGGCATGCTTGCTAGCTGCTCCCGGTTGAATCCACCACGGTTGCCCCATCCTGCTGCATTGTCTTTGAGAAAACCCACCCAACCGGGGCATGATTCGCCGAAGACGTGCAGACGCGGGACTGCGCGAGCTTCCAGAATACCCGACCACCCCACCCAAGTCAACCATTTGTGCCTGGCCGTCAGCCTCAATTCGAAGCGGCCCAGGCGAACTTGGAGGCGTTCGTGCTAATCGCAGGACTCAGAACCGAGACGCAAGGCACCCGGCCCCAGGCACGCCAGGGATAAATTTGAGAGGCGGATCACCTCCCCAGTTGATGCTAAGATTCTAGCCAGCGAGGCACAGTTTGCGATGGCTGTCGATCCATCCAACGCGCACCTTCTTGGTCCGGGAATCACGCGGATAGCCGTCACTGGTTTCAAATCGCTGGCCACCAAGGCCGACGTGGAGATTCGCCCCCTGACCGTCTTGGCCGGTGCGAATAGCTCCGGCAAGTCGAGCCTAATGCAACCTCTGCTGCTAATGAAGCAAACCTTTGACATCGAACGGATCCCCCCCGGCCCCTTTTGGCTCCGGGGCGAACAGGTGGGTTACGATACCGCAGACCAATTCCTTTCAAGAATTCAGTCGGACGGGGGAAATGCTGGACGGCTGAAAATCGAGTTAGAGGCTGATAACTACCGGGCAGAACTATCTTTCGCAAAGAAGCCTGGATCCGACCTTGAGATTATTGAAACGGCCTCAACGGATGGTATCGGGGGGCGGATTTGGCGAGTGAGTCGGGATAGTTCACAGAAAGAGCTAGAACAGCTTTTTGAATCGGTGACAACGCGACAGCAAAGAGTGGGGCAAATATTCGGAAGCTCCGATTTGGTAGCTAACTCGGACAGATGCTTCCTTGGCGTCGGCACTCGCTTTGGGGGAGACGCGGTTATCCCAACATTCCACCGTCCTGAAGTTAATTACCTCCGGCACAAGATTCAGGACATGATCCACATCTCCGGGTTACGCGGAAGCGAGGAACGGGAGTTTTATCTCCATGGGCTTCCGCTTGGAAACGCCTTCCCCGGCGAATTTGAAGATTATGTGCCAAGTATTCTCGAAGCCTGGAAAGACGAAACCAAATATGCAAACGGATTGCGCTATCTTTACGAGTTGAGCAGTGCCCTCAGGCTTCTCGATCTAGCTTCAAGCATCGATACTCGCAAACTCAACGAATCGCAAATAGAAGTTCGTATCCCGCGCACGTTGGAGGGCGACCCGAAGGACCTGGTAAATATTGGCGATGTCGGACTGGCAGTGTCCCAGATATTACCGGTCTTAGTAGCATTGGTGCTCGCAAACCCCAGCCAGCTCGTCCACATAGAGCAGCCAGAACTTCATTTGCATCCGCGTGCGCAATTGAGGCTGGCGCAGTTGCTTACAGAGGCGGCCAATCGCGGCGTGCGGCTTGTGATCGAGACACATAGCTCTCTCTTGCTGCGCGGAATTCTGACCGAAATTGCCAAGGATAAGATATCCAACGACGATGTGATTCTTCACTGGTTCGAGCGCGACAAGCAGACGGGACTCTCGACCGTTCAGTCGGCGACCCCGGACCCAGCGGGGCGTGTAGGGGACTGGCCCGAAGACTTCGGCGATGTGGATCTGGGTTCAGACAACGAATACCTGGGAGCAGTCGAGGATAAACTGCTCGCAGGAAAGAAATGAGCCGGTGGAATAGCAAGCAGATTGTGATAGACGCGAATGTCGCGGGAGGCAGCAGCAATGACAGGATGTTCAACCCCATTTTGGGAGATAGTGGGGCTCGAAGTCGTCAATGCCTGCAGGCCATCTGGGAAGAGAGACACATCGCCGTATTCAGCGTAACTCTCCGCGGCGAATGGAACAGACACGCCTCTTCCCACGCAATTAGTTGGCTCCGAAATATGGAGCAGAAAAGCAGAATCGTGCTGGAGGATGGAGAACAGTTTGCGGCGTTGGCTGATCGAGCCTGTGCCTGCCTTTCAGGGGCGACAGAGAAGGCGGCTCTTGCGAAAGACTTCCATCTGATCCAGTCGGCGCTCGCCACCGGACAACTGGTTCTCTCGAACGAGGTTTGGTTTCCTCGGTATGTAGCCTTGGCATGCGCAGCAGTCCAAGAACTTGCTTCTTTGTATTACGCCAACCCCGTCGTCGAGGGCGATCCGTGCAGACTATGGATCAAAGCCGGAGCGGAGAAGACGCCAGGTCGCCGCATTGATGTCTGGGCGAATTGTCACTTGGATGGCACGTAAGTTTGTATTGCCTAGGGCCGGGCGCCCCACGTCGCGATCCTGAGATGCGGGATCGGAAGCCCGGCCCGCCAACCACATCGAATCCTCACTCCGCACACCGTTTCCGTGCCTCCACATACGCTCGGAGGACCGAGTTCATCCGGGTCAGGTGGCCTTTCCCATTTGCCTTGAACCATTCGACAATATCGCTATCCAGGCGCAGGTGAACGGAAGTCTTGCCGCTCGGCATCACGACGCGGGCGCTCTTCCAGAACTCTGCGCCCAGAGATTCAGCCTCGGGGGCACCCGGCTGGTCTCGTCCTCGCCGCCATCCCGCATGGCCCCGACCTAGCTAAGGGACCACTGAATTCGCCGGCTCGCGCAAAATAAACTTCTGCGAAAACCCCAGCAAAATCGCACTGTCAAGTGCCAATTTCGCTTATCCCTATCGGAAACAGCAAGATAAGCAATGCAGATGAGTTATGGTCAACCCGGTACACTTAAACTATGGGGAAATATGCGCCGTATGGGGAAATGTGCGCCGCAACTCGTCTCCGAGATAGGCCGGGACTTCAGTCCCGGCATCAAGGGCGCAGGATCAATCCGGGCTTTAGCCCCTGGGACATGCATTCTGTTGCCGCCATCCAGCCCCCACCCCTTTTCAGCCCTGAACTCCCAGTTGGACGGCAGGCAGTTCTAGCCTCCCACATTTGCATCTCACCTGATAGAACATTGAGGGTATTGGGGGCAAATGCACATGCTGATCAAGTCCGAGTTTGACATTCAATTCCAACTTCCCCAGCACACGGCGATGCTGGCGATGCTGCACCTGCACCCGTCCCTGGAGCGGTATGTGCGCACTGGGAATGTGCTGGTGATCGAGCATCTGGAGCCGGGCGTGGCGCCCAGCTACGGCGAGTTGATTGGAACGGTGGAGTATCACGACAGCTTCGGGAACCGCTGCTCGCGTTTCGTCGCGCCCGCGGGACTTGTGCGGCTGAGCGGGACCAGCACCATCGAGGTAGACGGTACGCCCGAGCCGGCGAACCCGGAAGCGCAACAAGCGCCAGTGGAAGAGTTGCCCGCGGAGGTGCTGCGATTTCTGCTGCCCAGCCGGTACTGCGAGGTGGACCGGTTTGTGCCGGTCGCCCACGATCTGTTCGGCTGGATGAACCCCGGGTGGGAGCGGGCTACGGCCATCCGGGACTGGGTGCACGAAAAGGTGCGCTTCGACTACCAGACGGCAAGGCCGACCAAGACGGCGATGGATGTGTACACCGAGCGCGTGGGGGTGTGCCGCGATTTTCAGCATCTGGCGGTAACGATGTCGCGCTGCCAGAATATTCCGGCGCGATATGTGACTGGATATCTAGGCGACATTCGCTGGCCTTATACCGGTCCCGGCGACTTCAGCGCGTGGTACGAGGTGTGGCTGGACGGGCGCTGGCACACGATGGATGCGCGCCACAACGAGGCCCGGCCCGGGCGCGTGCTGATGGCGACGGGACGGGATGCGGCCGACGTCGCGATTACCACATCGTTCGGCAATGCGGACTTGAAGTATTTTTACGTGGAAAGTACGGAGGTGCGCGAGGATGGGACGGTGGTTCCTCCGCTGCAGGCCGAGTTTGCAGCCGGCGCGGTTTAGGAGAGAGTGGCGGGCGGGTCCTGGTATACCCTCAGCGTAACGGCAGAGATCCGTTTTGCGCCGTTGCTGCCTATGACACCGATGAACCCAACTCCCGCGCTTGCCGAGGCGACGATCGAGACGATCGATCCGCAGGTTGCGCGGCCGGCAGTTCGGATTGTGAGGGCTGTGGAAGCGGCAATGTTGCTGGCTGCGGCAGTATTCTTTGCGCTTCACTTCGTTCACCTCGAGGCTGACTTTCCCAATCGTTCGGCGTGGCCCGACTGGTCGAAATATACCGACGAGGGCTGGTACAGCCTGGCGGCGATACGTCATTTCCAGCTCGGTCACTGGTATTTGCCCGGCGACTTCAATCCCGCGGCGGCCGTGCCGGCATGGCCGGCGGTCGAGGCAGTGGTGTTTCGATTCGCCGGGGTGAGTCTGGCGGCAGCGCGGGGTCTGGCGGTGGTCCTCTTCGGGCTGAGCCTGGTGTGCTGCTACCGGTTGATGCGGCGATGGTTGGGGCTGGCCGGCAGTTCGCAAAGGCCGTCGCTGGCACCTGCGCTCGCTGTGCTGCTGGTTGCGGTCAATCCGCTCGATTATGCGTTCTCACGGCTGGCCGTCCTGGAACCTCTGCTGATTCTGCTGACGCTGGCGGCGCTGCTGACGGCGTCGGCTGCGGGAGAGGCGAGCGTGCAGGCGGAGCAGGCCGGCGAGAAATTGCGCAGGCGGCTGACACTGCGCGGCGCGGCCTGGACGGTTGTGCTGGGCCTGCTCCTGACGTCGATGGTGCTCACCAAGACCACCGGCGCGTTTCTGATCCCCGCGATTTTCTGGATGCTGTGGACGGCGAGCGGCTGCCGGGTGAGGCCGTTTCTGCGTGCGGCAGCGGTGGCTGGCAGCGTAGGCGCGGCGGTGTGGGGCGGATACTTCGGGTTTTTCGTCCGGCCGCACTACCTCGCGGACTACCGGTATCTTTTCGAGGTAAACACGAATACGGGGATCAGGCCGGATATATTCTGGCCCGTGCTGGAAAGCGTGCTCCTCGGTCTGCAATGGATCGGCGGAATGCTGGTGGTGCTGGCGCTGATCGCCATCGCCGGCTTTTTGGTCCGTCTGGGCGCGAAGAACGGGCGCAACAATCTGGGCGCCAATCCGTTGTTTGGGACGCTGCTGGTTTGGATCGTTGGATACTCGGCTTTTCTGGTGTACCACGCCAACCCGTCGCCGAGATATTACGTGGTGCTGGTGGTCCCGATCTCCATGCTGGTGGTAATGTTCTTCGAGCCGCTGGTGGTGGGGGCGTTTTGGGGCCGGTCCCAGGTTGAAGCGGGCAGCACGCCAACCGCGGGGGTCGACGGCCTGCTGCTGCGGCTGCCGGCGCTTGCGGCCGGAGTGGCGCTGGTGTTCGCCGTTGTCAGCGGAGCGCGCGAGACGATCGGCTTCGTGCGCCATCCGGAGTACACGTACTTCAATGCGGCCGAACAGATTCGCCAGGCAATTGCGCTGGAACGCGGTGCCGACCCCGCCCATTCCGAGCTGGTGCTGTCGATCAGCGGCGCGCAGCTTTCGCTGGTGACAGGGCTGGAATCGATCTGCGACGACTTCGGGACGATGGAACTGCGAGAGCGCGTTGCCACCTACAAGCCGGGGTGGTTCGCGACGTGGAACTATGTCGAGGACGACAAGATGGACGCGCTGGCGCCGGCGTACCGGCTGGTGCGGGTGGGTGCGTATCCGGCGCTGGACGATCCGGAACGCAACCTGCTGATTCTGTACCGGCTGGACGCGATCGGCGCGCCGGGAGGTGGCGAGCAGCCGAGCCAGCTGAGGCATTAGAGGCGGCAAGGGTGATTCGGCGGCCGGAGTGACCCCCATCGGTATATGTATCGATTCGTTCATAACAAATGGCTTGCGGTTCTGTATATACAAGAATTGGTTGATGGTAAAGGACTTCCAGGCACGTATATACTTTTCGAGGTTCGAGGTTCGAGTGTTTGGGGGTGGGGTACCCATATACCATCGTTTTGTTGATAACAAATGGGTTGTGGTTCTGTATATACAAATATTGATTGATGGTAAAGGACTTCTGGGCACGTATATACAAACCTGCTGCATCGGCACCGGATGTCTATCCGCCTCCGGCGAGCGCCGGCTCCAACTCCGCGGTCCCCCCGCCATCGCGTCCCAGCCCCAACCTGCGAAACACCAGCAAAAGCACCGTCCCCACCGCCAGGCTCGACAGCGCATCCACCGCCAGCATGCCACTGAGCCCGTGCGCGGTATGGAAGTGTCCATCCACCGCCGTCATGTAGCTGATTGGCAGATTGGACGCCGCCGTAAGCAGTGCAATCTGGGTCGACGCCAGAGGGTTCCCCGGCCCTACAATCTCAAACTCAAGCGCGGTAAGCGCCGTATAGTTGATCCCCTGAAAGAAGTTGTAAATCAACACTCCCGCCGCGAACCACCCCAGGGTGTGCGGCGCCCAGATCAGTCCCAGCGCAGCCGCCGCGCCGCCAAAGCCAGCCAGAATATATACCGTCCGCCGCGGATAGCGGCCGCAGATCCATATCCCCAGCAGGCAGCCCGCCGAACACACCGCCGCGACTCCGGGGCCGTTCAACGCCGTGACCCACCTCTCCGGCGCATGGAAGTCGGAACCCATTCCCGAGTAGAGATTGGTGAGCGCGAAACAGGCCGTCGGCGAAAGGAAGCAGACCAGCCCCAGAATGCAACCCGGGCGTTTGCAGACGCGATAAAGATCCGAGAAGAAGCTGCGAAACATCTCCGCAGCGCCCCGCATCGGCTTTGCCGGCAATGGAATAAAGAACAGCAGAGCGGCGGGCGCCAGAATCGTCAGCCCCAGCAGCGGCGCCGCTGCCGGGGCCGGCAGCATCCGCACCAGCACCACCGCCAGCGCCGCGAACAAGCCCGCCGCGCCCAGATTGGCGACGTTTACGGTTCCCCCAACCTGCGAATAGTGCCTGTCCTCGATCACATCGGGCATCCATCCGCAGAGCGCATTGCCAAAGAGCACCGCTGCCGCGCAGCCCATGGTCAGCAACGTTGTGAACGCGACCAGGTCCGCCGTCAGCAACGTCGAAACCCCCAAACACACTGCCGCCACGCCTGCGAAAAACAGCGCATAGGCACGCTTGCTGAAGCGGACATCCAGAATTGGACACAGCAGGAAGGCCCAAAACGTCGGCGAGAACCCGATCGCCGACACCCTCGAAATCTCCTCCACCGACACGCCGCGGGCCGCCAGCAGAATCGGCGTCGCGGTCGAGACGAATCCGAAGTAGAACCCCAACGGCGCAACCGCCAGTCCCATCGCCCACGGTGGTAGCTGCCGCCGCATCCGCGCCTCCGCCTCTTCACCACCCAAATCGCAACCCGCCGGCACGGACGGATTCCGAAACGCACTGGTCGCCACCAGAATCGAAAACGGGCGAACCTTTGCGGCCCGCCCGTCGATCGATTGCCGTAACCGGCTACTTCTCCGCTGAGACTGCCTCCGCGACGCCGGCCTTCAGTGCAGCCGCCTTGTCCGTCGCCTCCCACGTAAAGTCCTTGCCTTCGCGCCCGAAGTGTCCGTATGCGGCCGTCGCCTTGTAAATCGGCCGCCGCAGGTTCAGGCTTTCGATGATGCCCTTCGGCGTCAGCGCGAAGTTCTTCCGCACCAAAGCTTCCAGTTTGTCTTCATCCACCTTGCCTGTGCCGAAGGTGTCCACCAGAACGCTCACCGGCTCGGCCACGCCGATCGCATAGGCCAGTTGCACCTCGCAACGGTCCGCCAGCCCCGCCGCAACGATGTTCTTCGCGACGTAACGCGCCATGTACGCCGCCGAACGGTCCACCTTGGTTGGGTCCTTGCCGCTGAACGCGCCGCCGCCGTGACGGCCCATGCCGCCGTAGGTATCGACGATGATCTTGCGCCCGGTCAGCCCGGTGTCTCCCATGGGGCCGCCGATGACGAAGCGCCCGGTCGGATTGATGTGGTACTTGGTGCCTGCATCCAGCAGGCGCGCCGGAATTACCGCCTGAATCACGTGCTTCAAAATGTCGCCGCGCAGTTCCTCATTGCCCACGGTCTCGGAGTGCTGTGTCGAAATCACCACCGCATCCACGCGCACGGGCTTGTGGTTCGCGTCGTACTCCACCGTTACCTGGCTCTTGCCGTCCGGCCGCAGATACGACATCAGCCCCGACTTGCGCACCTCGGAGAGCTTCCGCGTCAGTTTGTGCGCCAGCGAGATCGGGGTCGGCATCAACTCCGGGGTCTCGTTCGTTGCATACCCGAACATCATCCCCTGGTCGCCGGCGCCGCCGGTGTCCACACCCATGGCAATGTCGCCCGACTGCTTGTTGATGGTCGATATCACCGCGCAGGTATTCGAATCGAACCCGTACAGCGCATTGTCGTAACCGATCGACGCTACCGTGCCGCGCACCAGGTTCTGGAAGTCCACATAGGCTTTGGTTGTAATCTCGCCCGCAATCACCACCAGGCCGGTGCAGGTCAGCGTCTCACACGCCACCCGGCTGAACGGGTCCTCCGCCAGGCACGCATCCAGAATTGCATCCGAGATCTGATCGGCAATCTTGTCTGGGTGACCCTCGGTCACGGATTCACTGGTAAACAAAAAACGGTCGCGCTTCGCCAAAAGAGTACCTCCATTGATTCTGTCCGGGTGAACCCCGAAACTCCACAATTTTACCCTTGCACCCCCGCCTGGGCAAAACCCGAATGCCCTCCGTGGCGAGAACTGGACCTCCAGCCGCGAATTCCTGCATTCGATGGGAGCCGGTCATCCGGCCCCAAACGCTTGCCTCGCTCGCGCACGTCAAAACAAAAACGGCGCCAGCCATTCCAGGCGGGCGCCGTTCTGTCTATATCGAGGGTTAGAAGTTGACCTTGCCGGCAACCTGCAGAATGCGCGGGTCGCGCGTTCCCGTAACCTGCCCGAAAGTGGTGCTGGTGGCGCTGGTTTGCACCGTACCCCAGTTGGTGTGGTTCATGATGTTGTAGCCCTCGCCGCGCAACTGGAAGGTAACGTTGCGGTAGACCTTGAAGCTGCGGAAAAGTCCGACATCCAGCCGGTTGTAGCCCGGCCCGACCATCATATTGCGCTTTTCGTTGCCCACCTGGTAGCTGGATGGCGAGGGCGCGACGAAGGCGGTCTGGTTGAACCAGTGCAATCTCTTCCTCAGTTGCACCTGACCATAACCGTCGTTGGGGTTCCGCACCACGTTCGGACGCAGGCTCGCCGCACTCGGTCCCAGGATTCCCAGGCCCGCGGCGTCGCTGGCCACCCCGCCGTTGGGCTGGCCATTGTATGCGCTGGTCAACCCTCCATAGTTCACCGTGCCGCCGCCGGACATCGTTGCCGTAAGCGGCAAGCCGGAGTTGACTACAAAGATGCCCGACATCTCCCAGCCGCCTGCGATCTTGCCCACGATGCCCTGCTGCTCGCGGTACCAGGGCAGTTCCCAGACTCCGTCGACGGTGAGAATGTCGTTGCGCTGGTAGGCGCTCGGTCCGTACTCAGCCGCCAGGTTGTAGGTGTTCTGCGGAGCGGTGGTGTAGTCGTTCTGGGCGTTGGTAAGCCCGCGGCTCCACGTGTAGTTCGCATCGATCATGCTCTTGCCGCTGAACTTCTTGGTGAACTTTGCCTGCAGCGAGTTGTAGTTCGAGTTGAAGATCGTCTTCACCGTGTTGATCGCGGTGTAGCCAAGGTACGGACGGATCTGGTTCAGCGGGCCTTCGCAGTTCTGGGTGGTGAACGCGGTGCAGCCCGTCTGCTGGCCGAAGCCAATGTTCGTGCTGAGGAAGGCTCCTGGCTGTAACTCGTTGATGTCGACCACGCCCAGCAGATGGTCCCCATGGTCCCCGAAGTAGCCCACGTCCAGGATCATGGTTGGCGTGATTGCCTGCTGCACGTCCAGCGAGAACTGCTGCACATAAGGCGTCTTATAGATCAGCGGCGTGGCCCGCAGCGCCGGCGGAGCTACCCCTGGCCCAACGACGGAGGCCGACGGCGTGAGCTGAGGCGCGTCCAAACTCGTAGCCGGGAAAGTATCCACCAGTACGTACGGCGGATTGTTGAAGATCTCCTGCTCGTACATGCTCACAGACGAATCGTCATACGCTATTCCGTAGCCGCCGCGCAGCGCCGTCTTGCCGTCCCCGAAGACGTCATAGGCAAACCCGACACGCGGGGCCCAGTCATGCTTCTCTGCATGTCCCACTTCCGAGCCCCACGGGGAACCGTGGGTGTCAATCCCGCAATTCGTCGTTGCCGGCGCTCCGGTGTTGGGGTTGGTGTTGTTCGTTTTGCAGGGCTGGGGCTCCTGGAACGGATACTGCGTACCGCCATACGCATCCACCTGCGGGATGAGGTCCGTGTCGCCCAGGATGATCCCGTTCAACGGGTCTGCATTCAAATTCGGCTGGTAAGCATTCAGTCCGTTGATGTTGGCGCAGTTGTTCAGTGTGTAAGTCGTTATGACGCTGGTCGTGGTAAACGTCGTCACCGAGGTCGTTTGCCCGCCTGCTTGCGCAAGAGCTATGGTGCACAGGTTTCCGGTGCTGGCAATCGTCTCCTGGTTGAAGGATTTGTAGGTCGCGGGATCGAAGTTGCTCAGCTGGTTATTGGCGTCGTACGGCTGGCCGAAAAAGCTGTAGCGCACGCCCAGATTCAGCGTCAGCCGCCGCGACACTCTGTAGTCGTCCTGCCCATACAGTTCGACCAGATTCTCATTGATGTTGGCCACCGGCGCCAACGACGCCTGGGTGAAGCCTCCATTGGCGTTGCCAATCAGGAAGTTCGCGAACTCTGCCTCAAACTGACTGGGAGCGGCCAGACCCAGCGCCGTCAACTCGCCGGCGGGGGGCGCCGCTGGATTGGTGAAGCTGAAGTTGCCCTCAGGATAGGGGCTCGCGTTGCCAGTGAGGTTCTCCAGTTTTGAATAATGGCTGTAGGTGAGGCCGAACTTCAGAGTGTGCAACCCTCGAATGTAGGTGGCGTTGCCGAATGCATTGTGGTTGACATTGTGGTCGTCGTAGATGCCCGCGCTCGAAACGCCTGAGACATTGCCGCTGAAGCTAACCGCGGGAACTATGCCGAGCGAGGGCACAAACGGCAGTGTTTGCCCCGATGCAATATCTTTCGAGTTGGCACTGGCCACGGTACCGGCCGGTGTGCTCAGGATCGCGCCCGAGCTATAGGCGTAGCCCAAATCGAAGAGCAGATTCGGACGGGTAGCGATGGTCGCGTGTCCCATGTGCTCCGTGCCGGGAGACCTGGTCGATGTCGTCGCCAGCCCAGGAACGGTGCTGCCTACGAACAACCCCCCACCCTCCTGCGTCGGCAGGCTGTCGTGCAGGTACCGGTAGAAGAGGTTCACCTTCTTGTTCAGTGCATGGTCGATACGCACAAACTCCTGTGCATCGTTGAACGTATTGGGAATGTTGTTGATCGACGTGTGCGGGTCGAGACCGGCTGCGATATCCGAAGCGCTCTGGGCCGCGGACACGACGGGGAACTTGCTGAAGATATCCTTCACATAATTTTGCGCTGTCGGCGAGAGGGTGGTGAGGGTCGTGCCGTAGGATGTCCCGCTGGCGCAGGCGCCGGATGAGGCAGCGGTACAAACCGCGACTCCGTCCGCGGTAAAGTTGCCCGCCTCTTCCGCGGCCGTCGGCACATAGGACATCGCGCCTCCGGCGTATTGGATCACCCGCCGGAACTCCTGCGAGTAATAGAAGAAGGTTTTGTCCTTGCCGTTGTAGAGATGCGGAATGATGACCGGGCCGCCGAACTTGAAGCCGAAGTCGTTATAGCGCAGGACGGGCACCGGCGTATGCGGCGACGTCAGCTTGTTGAAGTAATTGTTCGCGTTGAAAATGTTGTTGCGGAAGAACTCATACGCTCCGCCGTGAAAGTCGTTGGTTCCCGATGCGGTCACCACGTTGATCAACGCGCTGGCGCTGCGGCCGTACTCCGCCTCATAGGTTCCGCGCAGGGTCTGAACTTCGGCAATCGCGTCCACGCTGGGATACGCCAGCAGCGTCAGGTTCGCTCCGCGGTCCACGTTGTCCGCGCCGTCGATCGTCCAGTTGTTCGCCGTCGGGCGATCGCCATTGACGGAGAAGGCCACCTGCGCCGACGTTCCCGAAGGCAGCGATGCGCCGATGTAAAGCTGGTCGTTGGTCGCATTGCCGTACGACACACCCGGCTGCAGGGTCAGCAACTGCTCGTAGTTCCGGTTGTTCAGTACCAGCTCGCGGACCTGAACGCCATTGATCAGACCTTCGCTCTGGCCGTTCTCCTGGTTGACCTGCAGCTGATTGGCGACCACGTTCACCGTCTCGGTCGGCGCGCCCACCACCAGCTTCTGGTCCACCTTCAGCTCATCGCTGGCGTTCAGCACAATCCCGGTCTCGACCGCCGTCTTGAATCCCTTCATGGCAACCGTAACCGAATAGGTGCCCAGCGGGAGCGAGGTCGCCGAATAGTAACCGGCCTTGTTGGTCGTGAGGGTCCGTTCGACGTACGCCCGGTCGGTGTTCGTCAGGGTCACGGTGGCGCCACTCACTACGGCCCCGGCTGCGTCCACAACCGTCCCGCTGATGTTTCCCGAAACCTCTTGTGCGCGGGCCAGAATCGAACCCGTCATCAACAGTAAAATCCACACCGCACCGCGAACCCAGCGTCTTGACAGCGTCATCATCATCTCCTGAAGAACTTACCCTACTTGCATCCCGACGGGCTTTGCCGGCCTTGTAAACCTGCGTTAAGCTTCAGCTCGCCGGCCCCCGGTGCGCACAAATTCCCGAAGGGCGGTCATGCCGTGAATGTAGCGCGCGATGGCGATTTAACTTCTCAGCGCGCGGTTACAAACAATTTCAATCGAGGAAACAGTAAATTACCTGGACGGGCCATTGTCAACCCAAGAATTCACACCCGCCCAAACCAGGGGCGCCGGAAGTATCCGGCGGTGGGTCGCCAGCCTCCAGCCGCACCACCCCGCCAGCGCCAGCGCGGCCGCCAGAAGCCCCACCACCACCCTCCTCAGGCCGGTCCGGCGGCGGAATCCGCCCCGGTTATTCTTCACATTCTCGGCAAAAGCGGCCCACTCCATGCCGGCCGGATCGCGCACCCCGCTCTCCCGGCAACTCTCCTCAAAACGCCGCATCCATGCGCCTTCTTCCAGCCCCAGCGCCCCCAGGTAGCTGCGCACAAACCCCCGCCGGAAAACCCCTCCCGGCAGCTCCGCCAGCGCTCCCGCCTCCAGGGCGCGAATATGCTTGGCCGGCACCTTGGTCGCCGCGCAGATGCTTTCCAAAGCCACTCCGCGCTCCTCCCGTGCCCGCCGCAACTCCTCGCCGAATGCTTCCACTCCGCCCTCTCGCGCCATGTTCCGCAGGTGGCTACCCGCTCCATACCATAAGCGATCGCAGGCGCCAAATCAAAGAAATTTGCCTCCTTCTGCCCCCAGGAACCTGCCCAGCCCCCTCCCCGGCACCCTCGCCCCGCCGGCCTGCCAACAAAGATCAACCCTGCCTCAGCGTGGGCGCGAACGGTGCGGGACCATGCCGTATACTCGGGGAATGCCTTGGATTGGCCCAGAGGCCCGCGCCGATTCACCCATTCTTGGCCTCTTCCGTCCGCCGTTGAGCATTAGCGTTGGACGTCTTGCACCTAGGCGCCAACTATATGGGGCCGTCGTACCCGCGCTCTTGCTCGGTGTGGCGCTGCTTGCTTACCTCTCGCAAACTGAGGGCATGTTCGCGTTTGCCGCCTTCGCGCTCGGGCTGATCTCCCTGTACTCGTTCGGCGATCTTCTGTTCGGCAAGAGTGCAATCAGTTGCGGAAAGATCGTCGCGGTCGGCCTCCTGATGGAGTACGGTCTTACCTCGCTGAACACCTGGTTCAGTATTCGCGGGAGGTCTGGCAGCCTCAGCGCATTCGTAGAAGAAGATCAGGCGACTTTATCTATCGGCATCGCGGTTCTCGCTGTGTCCGCCGCGCTTTTGTTTCTGATGGGCGAATGGGCCGAGCGGGAGGTCGCGATCGACCTGGGACCCGTGGCAACGACGGAGCAGGCGAAATGGTTTGTGCTGGTCTCCTTCGCAATCGTTGTGGTTGCGTTCTTAAGGGGCGATCTGACCTATATGGGCGAGTCGCATAGTCAGAACGGCAAGATAAGTGTTCTCAGCGCGCTCGCGGGATGGCTGGTAGCTCCTCTCTTTGGCATGACCGTCGCAGTCGCGCTCTCTGCGAAGGACCGCTGGCAAAAGGTCGCGTTCTGGGCCCTTGCCGCCGCGCAGGCCGTCCTCGCTGTCCCCTTAGGGAGGCGCATCTTTCTCTACACCATGTTTGTCGGGGGTGTGGCGGCACGATTCGGCCCCATCCGGCGAAAAGGGATCGTTTGGAAACGGGTAATCGTGGTCGGGCTGGGGATCGGTGGCATGTATGTCGCTTCGATCGCGTTCCTTTATTTGCGAGTCGCAACCTATGAGCTGGACGTAAACCCTTCGCTCGGAGCAATCGTGACCGAAGCGTATCGGGTGTCGCAAACCACGAATTACACGGTAATCTCCGCCTCGCTAAGGGAAAATGCAATCGAAAGAGGCTTCATCCTTGGGTGGTTCTCGGACCTGATCAAACAGAGCGAGACGCACAAGACCGCTGAGGGTCAGGATATTGCCGACGCCATGATCATGCAGATACCTTCGGCCATCTGGAAGGAGAAGCTGGCCAATCTTCCCCCCGGAGAAGAGGACCTGGCAAACTCGGTCTTCGGCACCAATTACCCCGACCAGGCGAACTCCGTGCTGACCGCGGGGGCCGTCGATTTCGGCGTCGCCGGGGCGATCCTTTACCCGCTTGTCGCAGCGGGCATGATTTCCATCTTCCTGCGCATGATGGCCGCCTACACCCGCCCGCTTACCGCCGCAATCGTCACATTGGCCGCGATCTACCTGATGCTCAACGTTGAAGAGGGGTTCGAGATCTACTTCGTATTCGTTAGAAACAGCATTCTGTTTGCATTTATTCTGCACGTGACCGGCAGATTTCGGCCCGCTTGGAGACGCAGCGCGGGCAACATCCCGGTCGCCGCGAGTTTCCCACAGTAAGCAGTCGTTCCGCGTCGGGGCTTGCGGGTCATTGCATGGTTCTTGCCACCCCCCCACCCGATGGCATGTCCGGCCAGATGGCCATGTTAATCGGCGCGCCCCCTAACGAGCATCGTGCCCCTGAATGGAGGATGGATGAGACGCTGGTATGGACCCCTCGTCGCAGGAGTAGTGGTTTGGCTTTCGTACTGGCTATACGCCACACGCCTGGCCATGCTGGACGACGCCCTGATCCACCTGAGGTATGCGTCAAACCTGAGGAACCTGCACTTCATTACATACGACGGGGTGAATCCGACATTCGGGACTTCGAGCCTTCTCTACGTCGCGATCCTCGCCTTGCTGAGGAGCTTCACAACCTCCCCTCTTCTCCCCAAGATTCTCTCCGATGTGACATACCTTTGCTTGATCGGATTCGTTCTGGTGCTGATCTATCGGCTGGGGGCGAGCCGGCCCGCGCAAATTGCATGCGCCGGCCTGCTGGCAAGCCTGATCAGTCCCATGGGAGTTCGTTGGCTTACCGATGGGATGGAGACCAGCCTGGTGGTACTGGCCGCGAGTTTGCTCGCACTCCTCGTGCACCGCGAGATGCAACGCAAATCGGCTCCTCCAGGGTCTTATGTGCTCCTGTGTCTTTTCGGTGCTTGCCTTGCATTCCTGCGAATCGAACTCGCCAGCTTGGTCGCACTCGCCTCCCTGGCGATCTTGACCGCGAGATTGGCCGTGGCGCCAAACTGGAAAGCGAAGGCGAGAGCACTCCTCGGGTCGAGCCATTTGCTGCTGGGCGTCCTCATCGCAATGGCGCTGCTTCACCACGAGTTCGGCTCACTGCTTCCCGATACCGCGGTCGCGAAGGCCATGTCGGGCGGCGCGCACGAAGCGCTGACGGCTGCCCAAGAAACGGCGACGGCCGCCCAGACTGTGGCCAGCGCGTTCCTCCTGGGCATGGGATCGGCCCTGCTCTGGGTCGTGTCGGCTTCTTTCCTGCTGAGAACCTATCTGCTCAAACGCGCTCCCGTAACCAGCATCGTTGCATGGGCCTTTGCCAACGCACCTTTCCCGCTCGTTATGTTGCTTGCCATCTCCCGCGGCCAGAGCCTTCAGGGGATCCGCTATTTCCTGTGGTGCTTCGTTTTCTCCATCCTGTGGAACGCGCTCACCCTGAATCGGAATGAGCTGGAGGAAGCATCCTCCGTGCGGCAGGATCCGCTATGGCTTAGGAGTGTGGTTCCGGTGTGCGCCGTATTCCTTGTCTGCGCCCTGCCGTTCGACTGGCTCTACGCGCAGCGCGCGATGCGGGGCCGCAGCGGCACCTTCGCCGCCATGCGAAGCGCGGGGCTGGACATATTCAAGGGCGAGACCCTTGTGGCCGGCGATGTCGGCTTCATCGGCTATTTCAGCGGCGCAAATGTGTGCGACCTGTCGGGGCTGGTGAATGGCCGGGAAGCCGCCCGCCTGGGACCCCGGGAGCGAGCATATAGATGTGCCAGCGAGAGTCCCGCTGTGCTCTTTGTCCGGGAGGACCAGGCCAAAGATCTAAGCAAGCATATAGACCTTCGGCGATGGGTGGTCTGCCAGCACTTCGATTTCGTAAATGTTCGCAGTCTGGACCGCCATTACCTGGTCGTCCCCCCGCAGGCTGCCGGACAGGACTGTCCGCGCATGGGCGGTCCGCTCGGCAAACTGGATGATTTCATACCATCTCTCGATTGAATGCCGAAGCCCGTTGCTGGGCCCATCGGCCTCCTGAAAACAACCTCACTGGGCCACGCCCATCTTCGCCGCACGAATCCGGGGCCCCGATCGGGTCGCATTCCTTGCCGCCACGCCCCAAGCCTGCCTTAGCGCTCGTTGATCTGGTACGGATACTTCAGGTGCAAAACTTTCAGCGTCTTCAGCACCGCCCCGCGCAGCAGCGGTCGCACCTTGCGCCAAACCCTGCCGCGCCTGGCCAACGCCGGCTGGCGGCTGCGGAACTTCTCCTCCGCCGGCGGCCCGTGCCGCAGCGATCGTGCCGCAAGCTCGACGATGCGGTCGAACTCGCGTTCCACCGAGAAATACTCGAGGTAGGCCTCACGCGCCAACTGTCCGCGTTGCGCGGCGCTCGCAACCTGCGCCTCCAGCAGCGCCGGCAGTTTGGCAACATCGCGCTCCGGAACGCGCAGCAGAAACTTGTCCCAGTCCGGCCCCTGCGGCAGCTCGTAATCGTCGGAAAGCAGCACCGGCGCAACCCCGGCTGCCATCACCTCGAAGAAACGGATCGTTCCCGTGCCCGCGCCGCGCGGGCACAGGACAAAGTGCGAGGCCGCAAGCGTCTCCGCGTAGGCGCGCTGGCGGTCCTGGCGATCCGGCTGCGAGTCGTCCCAGTGGTAGTACGTCGACGTGTTTTCAATCAGGACGTCGTCGCGGTCGAACCTCACGTTGAAAAGCCGCTTGCGCAACGGCGAAGTTGACCCGCCCCGGAAGGTGAAGAGGTAGCGCCTCTCCGGCCCCTGCGGCCGCAGCGGCACCGACGAAGTCTCGGCAAGATACTGGTTCTTGTAACGCCCGTTGCGAGTCACATAGGAGTAACTGAAAATGCGGCCGCAGCGGGCATGTTCGTCCCTGTGTGCCGAGCAGTAAACGCCCGGGACGAGCGGCAGATAGTTGTCGTCCTCCGTATAAACCGCGCAGCGTTCCGGAAACGCCTTGTAAAGCGGGTGACCCAGCAGCTCATGCGGGCTGCATCCAAAGTTGCCCAGCAGCAGGATAAGGTCGGCCGAGCCAGCATCCACCGCCAGCCTATGCTCCTTCGACAGCTCCGCGCGCGTCTGCAAGAGCGCCAGCAGGTCCGTTTCCTGCGTCGCGGCCAGATGGATATTCATTCCGGGACTCGTTAACTCTCCCTAGCGGCTTGGTAGACTGAGGTTCTGCATCTAACGTATCAGACCACTGTATGACCCAGGCGCTCTTCGACAGATACTATCCCCGCGACCGCTTCGAAGGCGGCACACTGCCGTTTTTCCGCTTGTGCCGTGACCGGATTCGTCCCGGGGCCGACATTCTGGAAATCGGTGCGGGGCCCTCCAATGAGTCCTCGGAGAGGCTCAGCGGAATCGGTACCGTGACCGGGCTGGACGTCGACCCGGATGTGAAAAACAACCGCTGGCTGGCGCATGCGTTCGTCTTCACGGGCGGACACATGCCGTTTGCCGCCGAGTCGTTTGATGCCTGCTGTTCCAACTACGTGCTCGAACACGTGGAGGACCCCGCGGAGCACTTCAAGGAAGTGGCGCGAGTGCTGCGCCCCGGAGGCGTCTACTGCTTCCGTACGCCGAACCTCTTCCACTATGTCTCGATGGGCGCGCACTTAATGCCTCACTCCATGCACCTGCGCCTGGCCAACCGGCTGCGCGCCCTCGACCAGGATGCGCACGATCCCTATCCCACGTGGTTCCGCGCCAACACCCCGGGAAAATTGAGGAAGCTCTGCCGTGCGGCGGGACTCGAGCCGCCAGCGATCGCGATGATCGAGCCGGAGCCATCCTACGGCAAGGCGCACGCCCTGCTCTTCTATCCGATGATGGCCTACGAGCGCATCGTCAACTGGTCGGACGTGCTGTCCCTGTTCCGGGGAACAATGCTGGTCGCAGTGCGTAAGCCCACCCCGGCAAGCGACCGGCAGCAGAACTCACCGAAGCTTTAGCCTCCGCGGCGCGGCTCAGTGCTTGGTCGGTCGCAGAACCATACTCTTCCACAGGTACGGCACCCGGCCGGCTCCTCTAAACTCGATCTCCGTGAATCCGGTCTCTCTGAGAGCCATGGACAGCGTCTTCGGCGACCAGAACTTGACGTGCCCGTGGTCCCAAAGAACCGTAAAATGCTCGTCCATCTTCCCCGTAACCGCGAGTAACAGGTTCTTCAGGTATCCATGGTACGGAGTCGTGAGAACGATAACTCCGCTTGGCTTCAGTAACGCGTATGCATTCCTCAGAAATCCGCGAGGATTGTAGAGATGCTCGATCACCTCGGTGCTGACGATCGCATCCACCTGGCCACGCGGTCGATCAGATCCCCGGCCGGCGCCGTCGAGTCGGCCAGGAAAAAGTCGATCCCGGAAAAATTCCGCTGCGCTATCTCGATGCCAGTTGGAGAAAAGTCCGTCCCAAACAACTTCCAACCCCGATCTCGAAATTGAGAGATAAAGGTGCCGTTCCCGCACCCAAGATCGAGAACCGACGCCCCCTCCGGGAGGTCTTTCAGCAGCCCGGTAACGACGGGAAACAGAAGCGGATGGCTGGTCTCCGGGATGGCGGCACGATACTCATAGTCGATGCCAGACATTGTTCGAGTATACGGTACCGTTTCGCGGTCGGCCTCTCATGCGGTGTTCCCATGAACGCGCCTTAGACGCGCGCTTCAATCATCATGTTCTGAGAGAGGATCGCTCCGGACGCGCCTGTCTCCGCAGTGTAGAGAAGACGGCTGGGAAGTGTTCCAGCGTCCCAGATAAGCCTTCGAACCAGGCTCTTCATTCCGTGGACGCGAGGCTTGTCTTCAAAGCAGCGCACCTCGGAGAATCCCGCGACGCGGAAGACCTGCGCGGCCGAAGAACGGGTGAAGGCGATCTCATGCGTGAAATCGCCATAGCGGATCGCCATGCCGTAAATGCCTTCTCCGTTGGGCACGTGGGCAACGCAGCGGCCTCCGGGCTTCAGCACCCGGCGGATCGAAGCCAGCACCTCCATCACCTGGGGACGCGTGAGGTGTTCAAGGATGTCGATCGCCACCACAACGTCGACCGACGCGGAGGCCTGCGCCGCAAGGAAACCCTCCAGCGTGGCGCATGTGGCCGACGCAATGCCGAGCCGCATGGCCACGGCGATCTGCTCCTCGGAGACATCGACACCGGCGATGTTCCTGTAGCCGGCCCGATCGAGAGCGAAGAGCAGTGCCCCTGAACCGCAGCCGAGATCGAGGATGCGGAGGGCGCGGTCCGGCGGCACGTGCTGTGCGACCAGGTGATTGAGGTACGCCAGACGCGGCCGAAAGAACTCCGCGGCAGACTTGCCCTGGTCCGCGCCCGCCTGGCCGCTGGATACATAGGCAGCGTAGAACGCGGACTTCCAGTCCCCTGACTCGCTCATCGCTCGCAATCCTCTCGTCCACGCGTCTCGCGGTTTGGCTCGTCCTCGCCGAAACGTCAAGGCCTATCGCTCGTAAACTATCCTTATCGAGGATAAAGCAGCCGTCTGCTGCCTGCCTCTCCCACGCTCGACTTCTCTGAACATTGCGGAGTGTCGCGCACCCGGGCCGCGAGGGACGATACTGCTATGAGAGCCTACGCAATGTCCACCCCACGCCCCGCCAACACACCGCCGCCCCTTGCGAACCCGTCCGCCTCGCCGCGGCTCGTCGTGCCCAGTGTCTTTCCCGGCCGCCAGTGGCAGCAGGTGCTCGCGCGCGACGCCCGCGCCGACGGCCAGTTCTTCTACGCCGTCAAATCGACCAAGATTTATTGCCGCCCCAGCTGCCCCAGCCGCCGCCCCGCACGCAAGAGCGTCACCTTCTTCCCCACCGCCGCGGCGGCCGAGCAGGCTGGCTACCGCGCCTGCAAGCGCTGCGAGCCCAGCCTCGCAATCCCGCGCCCCGACCCCCAGGCCGCCGCCATCGCCGCCGCCGCCGAGTACCTCACCGGGCACGCATCCGAACGCACCCGCCTCGCCGATGTCGCCAAGGCCACCGGGGTCGGCCGTCTCACCCTCCTGCGCGGCTTCCGCCGTGTGCTCGGCGTCTCGCCCGGCGAGTTTGCCCGCGCCCAGCGCGTCGCCCGCTTCAAAGATGCGCTCCAACCCGCCGCGCCCAAGTCCGCGGGTGGCCCACGTCTCGATTCTGAGACGCGGCATCAGCCTCAGCCCGAACCACCCAAGCGCATCACCGACGCCATCTACGAGGCCGGCTTCGGCTCCTCCAGCCGCCTCTACGAGTCCAGCAACAACTCCCTCGGCATGACTCCAAGCGCCATGCGCGCCGGCGGCGCCGGCCTGCTCATTCGCTACACCACCGCCGCCAGCCCGCTGGGCCGCATGATCGTCGCCGCCACCCCCGCCGGCGTCTGCGCCATCGCCTTCGGCCGCGACGACGCCGAACTCGTCGCCGGTCTGCGCCAGCGCTTCCACCAGGCCCAGCTCGTGTCCGCCAAAGGCAACACCGGCTGGCTCGCCGACGCCGTCGCCTTCATCGCCAGCCAGACCACCGAGCACCCCCTCGCCGCCACCTTCCCGCTCGACGTCCGCGCCACCGCCTTCCAGCAGCGCGTGTGGAAGGCCCTCCAGCAGATCCCGCGCGGCGAGACCCGCAGCTACTCCGACGTTGCCCGCTCACTTGGCAACCCCACCGCCACCCGCGCCGTCGCCGCCGCCATCGGCGCCAACCCCGTCGCCGTCGCCGTCCCCTGCCATCGCGTCATCGGCAAGGACGGCAGCCTCACCGGCTACCGCTGGGGCCTCGACCGCAAACGCAAACTCCTCGCCGCCGAGTCACTGCCCCGGCTCTCAGCTCTTAGCTCTTAGCCGATAGCCGTTACCAAACCTCGATTGCTGGACACGGCTCCCAGTCTGTAAACTCTGTTTCGCCCTTTTGGTTTACATCGAGGACACGAATGCGCCTTATCTCGCTGACTGTTTGGTTACTGCAGGCTGCATCCCTCGCGGCTTTGGGACAGACGACCGCGGGGTACATCAAGAGCGATGTCGTCCCGGGCGTGGATTGGCGCTTGGAGAAACCCGAGTCCCTCGGCTACTCGAGTACGCGCCTGGCCGCTCTTCGTGCCTGGGTCGCGACCGATGAAACTTCGTCGATGATGGTCCTGGTGCATGGACATCTCCTGTTTTCGTACGGCGATGTAGCCCACTCCAGTCACGTCTATTCCGTGCGCAAGAGCATCCTGGCCATGCTTTACGGAAACTATGTTGCCAATGGCACGATCGATTTAAACAAGACAATCGAACAACTCGGCATTACCGACAAACAACCCCTGCTCCCCATGGAAGAAGCAGCCACGCTTCGCCAACTAATAGCGTCGCGGTCGGGTGTCTATCACCCCTCCGGCAGCTTTGGCCAGGCAGACTACATGCCGAAGCGTGGCTCGCATGCCCCTGGAACCTATTATGTCTACAACAACTGGGACTTCAATGCTGCCGGCGTCGCCTTCGAAAAGCTGACGGGGCATAGCATCTACAAGGCGCTCGAAACCGATCTCGCCGGGCCCATCGGCATGCAGGACTACAGAGCCTCCGAGCAGAAGAAAGAGTTCATGCCGGAGAGCAGTCTCGGCGAATACGCCATGAGTCTCTCGACCCGCGACATGGCCCGGCTCGGTCTGCTGATGCTCGACAAAGGCCGCTGGGATGGCAAGCCGTTGATCCCCGCCGGCTGGGTGAACACGATCACCTCAATCGTGACCCCCTACCGCGATATACACCCGGACTCCCTGCACAACGGTTTCGATCCAGCGCGATGGGGATACGGCTATCTCTGGTGGGTGTGGGACTATCCGGCTCCCCCTGACGCCCGCGAAGGAGACTACGACGATTTCTTTCAGGGCGCGTATTCGGCGATGGGTACGGGGGGGAACTACATCACCGTCCTGCCCGCGTTCTCACTCGTCGTCGTCAATCAAGTCGATAGAGATAAGAACCCCAAGGCGTTTGTCACCCCCTCCAGCTATATGGCCATGCTCTCGATGATCCTCAACTCCTATTGCGGTAACGATTGCAAATGAGCGCCCCACGCATCCACGGTGACAAACTCCGCCTCTGTCCCCTGCCGCGCCGTCAGCAACCGGTCCACCGCCCGCACCGTATCCATCCGCGGCGTCCCCATCGCCAGGGCCCCGCCATCGTGCAGCAGCAGGTTTGACGCCCGCCCCCGCCTCCGGTTCCTCGCAATGCCTCGTTCCAGATTCGCCAGAATTCCGTCCGCCCCAATCGGCTTCCAGTCGTACCCGGTCACGTTCCACATCACTGGAATCAGCCCCAGCTCCCGCGCCGCGCGCAGGACCATCGGCCTCCGCGCGCCAAACGGCGGCCGAAAATAATGCACCGCGGCTCCGACGATATCTTCCAGCACCGCATTGCAATCCGCCAGCTCCTGGCGCACCCGCCCCGCCGGCTGTACCGACAGCCTGGGATGGCTCATCGTATGATTGCCCACCAAATGCCCCGCTGCCGCCACCCGCCGCGCGATCTCCGGCCTAAGCCGCACAAAATTGCCCATCGCAAAAAATGTCGCCCGCACCCCATGCCGCGCCAGCACCTCCAGCAGCTCCGGCGTCGCGGCATCGTTCGGCCCATCGTCAAACGTCAGCGCAATCTCGCCCGGGTCGTTTCCCGCAATCAGCGTCCGCCCGAAGATCTGCGACCCCGGCCACGCCGACGCATACATCAGTCCACCCGCCACGAGACCCAATCCCGCGGCCCCAGCCGCCACGCCCGCGATCACTCCCGCCACGTCATTTCTTCCCCGCTGCTCCGCTGGCCTTCAGCAGCGCAAACACTTCCTCCGCATGTCCCGCCGGCTTCACCTCATCGAAGACATGCAGCAGCCGCTGCCCCGTGCCCGTGTCTGCTCCGATCAGGTACGTCGTCCGCGCCACGCCCGTCACCGGCTTTCCGTACATCTTCTTTTCCTTCAGCAGCCCATACCGCTTGATCAGCACCATCTCCGGATCGGCCAGCAGGTCGTACGGCAGGTCGTACTTGTCCTTGAACTTCTTCTGGTTCTTCACCATGTCGCGCGATATTCCCAGCACCACGATGCCCGCTTTCTGGAACTTCTCGAACGCATCGCGAAATCCGCACGACTCGATCGTGCAGCCCGGCGTGTCCGCCCGCGGATAGAAAAACAGCACCACCGGAGACTTCTTGTAGTCGCTCAGGCTGACCGGCTTGTCGTCCTGATTCTGAAGCGTGAAATCTTCCACGATGTCGTAGACCTTCATTGTTGTCTCTCCACACGTAGTGTAGCGTCCCACCGCTGCGGCGCCTCTATCCGCCCAGCGCCGCCACCGTCTTTTCCAGCGACGCCGAATCCTCCACGTTGAACACTGGCGCCGCCGCGTCCTTGCCCAGAATCTGCTTCATGAGTCCGCCCAGCACTTTGCCCGGCCCTGCCTCAACATAGTGCGTCGCGCCCTCGCCCACCAGCAGATGAATACACTCTACCCACCGCACCGCACCGGTCACCTGCGCCACCAGAGCTTCGCGCGCCGCGCCGCCCGTCCTCACCACGGTCGCGCTCACGTTCGCCGCAACCGGAAACGCGGGATCGCGGAACTCCAGCCCCGCCAGGTCCCTCGCCAGGGCGTCCTGGGCCGGCTGCATCAGCGCGCAATGGAAGGGCGCGCTCACCGGCAGCATCACCGTCCGCTTCGCGCCTGCTTCCTTGCACAGCGCGGCCGCTTTCTCCACCGCGCCCGCCGCACCTGAGATCACCGTCTGCCCCGGCGAATTCAGGTTCGCCGCCGACACCACCGCCAGCCTCGCGTCGAACCCCTCCGCCCCCGGCGCCTGCGGCAGCGGCGTCATCTGGTCCGAAACCTGCTCGCAAATCGTCGCAATCAGTCCTGCGTCCAACCCCAGCACCGCCGCCATCGCTCCTTCGCCCGCCGGCACCGCCTGCTGCATGTAGCGCCCGCGCAGCCGCACCGTCCGCACCGCATCGGCAAACGTCAGCGTCCCCGCCGCCACGTGCGCCGAGTACTCGCCCAGCGAGTGCCCTGCCGCCATCGCCGGCGCAATTCCCCGCAGCGCCAGTTCGTCCCGCAGCACCCGCGCCGCCGCCGTCGACACCGTCAGGATCGCCGGCTGCGTGTGCTCCGTCAGCTTCAGCGTCTCCTCCGGCCCCTTGAAGATGAGCTGCGATAGCGCGAACCCCAGCGCCTCATCGGCTTCATCGAACACCGCGCGCGCCGCCGGAAATTTGTCGTGGAGATCGCGGCCCATGCCCACAACCTGCGAGCCCTGGCCAGGAAAGAGAAACGCTGTCTTGATCACGTACTCAATCGTAAATCAGCCGGAGTAGCAGTGGGCTTCGGCCCACGGGAATCATGCCTAAAACAAAACGCCTGGAAACCGTTGAGGAGTCTTTTGGGATTGGCGTGGGGTTTCAACCCCACCAACAAACCCGCATCGAATCGACCCGGGCCTTAGCCTCGGAGATTCGTTCGACCCAGCCCTAAATCCCCACGCCGCAATCCACGTCCGGCAGCTTATCGCCCGCGTGCGAATACAAATCGTACGGCGTCCGCCGGTTGAATTTGTACCGCTGGCGGATCTCGCGCCCCACAATCACGCCCAGCGCCACCGCGCCCAGCGCCGCCGAAACCCACCCCACCGTCTTCAGAAAGTGGGACTCGTCTCCGCTTGCCGGCTCAGCATCTTCAACCGCAACCGGAACTCCGGCCTCTTCGGAATCCTTGGACGATCTTTCGCAGCAGCCGAACATGGTGAGAAACCTCATGCCAAGCATGATATCGCACGTCGCATGGGTATCGTCAGTCAAATTCGCTGCGCACACGTACCACTTAAGAACAACTCCCGCTTCAGCCGCCTACGTCACGTCCACATGCTCAAAACCAAGCGCATACAGCAGCGCCGTCACCGTTGCCCGCGCATTCTTTCTCGCCTCGTCCAGAATCCCGTCCGCCAGCGCCGCGTGCTGCAACTGGTCCTGCGCCTTGGTCCGCGGGTCCGCCGGAAGGTCCTTGTCCGCCGCGACCAGCAGCCCCGTCGACCGCAAATACACCTGCGCGTGCTGGCCGTCCACCGTGGTCGCAAAAAGCTGCGACGCCGGCAGCGCCACGTGGATGCCCCGTCCGCCCGCGTCGATGCGCACGTCCTCCGGCCTCAGTTGCGCCAGGTCGATACCCGCGGCGCTCTTGCCATGCACCACCATCAGAATGCGGTCCAGGCCCCGCTCATCCCGCAGGCTCGCCGGCGGTTGGCTCACTGCGACCACCGTATCCACCGAATACGCCGCCGTCTCCATCCGGCCCAGCCGCTGGATCCTCGCCACCACCGCCGGTACCGAAAGCTCAGGCGTCGTCGCCTTCCCTGTAATCTGCGCGGCCATGTGGCCCAGCCGGCCCGCCGGCGCATGGCGCACAAAAACCGCGAACCCCGCCGCACCCAGCACCAGTGCCAGCACCAGGCCCAGAAATCGACCGAAGTAGTTCGGCCCCGAATAGTATTGAGTTGTCATCGCCGCTCCGGCACCCATCATAGCCCGCCGCCGCGCCCTTCCGTCCCCGTAAATTCTCAACCCGTCGCATTCCCACAGGGAATCTGCTTCTGCCCCCTTGTTTGTCATTCCCGCAGGGAATCTGCTTCTGCCCTTGCCCTCGTTTGTCATTCCCGCAGGAAATCTGCTTCAACCCGCCCCAAGCCCAGCGCCGCAGGCGCGTCCTATACCAGCATGGGGCGTAGCCCCATGATGGCTCCAGATAGGAAAACTGAGGGCCGAAGGCCCGACCTATAACCCCACTTTTCCTTCCTCCGAGAATCTGCTCTAATCCTCCTACGGAGAAGCCCATGCGCCTCACCAACGCAGCCCTCACCCCGCTTCTCCTCTTCACCGCATTGGGTGCCCCAGGTCTCGCCTTTGAGACCTGGGTTTACGCGCAACCCCCGCAATCGACACCCACCGCCCCCACCCTCCACGTTTACTCCCGCGAAACCATCCTCGACGTCCTCGTCGCCGACGACAAAGGCCAACCCGTCCGCGGCCTCACCCAATCCGACTTCACCATCCTCGAAGACAACAAGCCCCAACCCATCCGCAGCTTCTACGAATTCGACAAAACCACGCCTCCCGCACCCGCCGCACCACTCCCGCCCAACACCTACACCAACGCCACCACCCTCCCCGCCAACGGCCCGGTCCAGATCTTTCTGTTCGACTTAGGCTCTCCCCAGGACCAGATGGAGCGCGCCAAGAAATACATCGCGGATTACTTTCGCTCAATGCCCGCGGGCACACAGGTCGCCATCTTTGAGTTCTCCCCTAGCAAGGGTGCTGTGCTTCTTCAGGGCTTTACCACCGACGGCGCTGCCGCTGCCAAAGTCGTCGACAACCTTGACGTCGAGTGGATCCGCAACCCGGCAATGTATGCGCCCGGCGCTCTCCTGCATCAGATCGCCGCATATGTCGCAGGGATTCATGGCCGCAAGAATCTCATCTGGATCATCCCCCATGTTCAATCAATCACTCGCGATGGAGGCTACGCCAGTCTATGTCCAGGCCCTCCGACCATGTCCGTCCATGAACGCATGGACCTGTACGATATCTTTACGCGCGAGCAGATCGCGATCTATCCCTTCGATCCCAACGGCGTCCACGGCCTCGGCTGTTCCACCCTCGAAGACGCAGCCGTAGCTGAGGGGACCGGGGGCGATCTCAGCAACTCTAATGACTTCGCGAGTTCTATCGCCACCATCGTAGATTCAACCTCCCACTTCTATACACTTTCCTACGTCCCAACGCGCCCGGATGAGGACGGCCATTTTCACCCCATTAAGATCAGCGTCGACCGCCCTGGCCTGCACCTCTCCTACCGCACCGGCTACAACGACGAGCAGCCCGCCCCACCCGACCCCGCGCTGGTCCACGACATGATCCAGGGCCCCATGCGCCTCGGCGCCATCCCCGCCACTCAAATCCTCTTCGACCTGCAAGCTCAGCCCAGTGCCGCCCCATCGCCCGCGCAGCCAGACCTTCAGCTCGCGAAGTCCTCCAGTCCCTCGCCCCTTCACACCAAAGGCGCTCCCTACACCGCGCACTTCCAGTTCGATCCCAACCAGATCGCTCTCACCCAGAACCCGGACGGCACCCGCACCGCCTCCATCGAACTCGACCTCGGCGCCTATGACTTCTACGGCAACCTCGTCGCCGCCCGCAGCCAGACCCTCAAGATCGCAGTCACCCCTGCTCAATACGCCGGCTTCTTCCGGGCCCCCTTGAAATTTTCGCTGCCTATCGACCTCCCGCGCGGCCAGCTCACCCTCCGCGCCGGCGTCTTCGACACCGCCGCCAGCAAAGCCGGCACCCTCGAAATCCCCCTCACCATCCCCAAAAAATAACCCGCGGGTGCCCCACTCATGACGGCTTCCTCGTCATGGGTGGGGGTCCCAGCCGTCCACCACCCCCAAACCCTCCGTGCTCTCTCCTTTTCTTCCGGATCCTCTGTGATTCGCTTTTTTTCCTCCCCAAAACCCCAGCAAATCCCCATCGTCAACCCCCTCCAACCCCCAAAAATCCCCATAACCCGCACAAACCAAACCACTAACCCACCGAAAATCAGATGGCAGATGAGTTATGGTCCAACTGGTATACTGGAAGTAGTGAGGTTGAAAAAGAAGTCCGGCCATCGCGCCGGACTTTCGCTATTAACCAAGCTCCACAGCTCGAACCTGAACCTGAGAAATCTATACAACGTCGTATATACGAAGCCGTAACCCAAATCGCATCAACGAATCGCTTGTATATACAAGGGGGGGGTGGTATCACCGGCAATCAGAACTCCAGCCGCAGCCCAAACTGCACCTGCCGCTCCCGCGCCTGGTTCATCCCCGCTGCGGTGTATGCCCCGAACGGCAGCAGATTCAGCCCTTCGGTCGCCACCGTCGCCGCATCCTGGAAGACCAGCGGAGTCACCTCCGGCCCGCTCGTCCCGCTTAGCGGCGCCGGCGTCCCCACCAGGTACGCCCGTTGCGTCACGCCCGAGATGTTCACGTGGTTCGCCACATTGAACCCCTCCACTGAGCCGCGCAGCCGCAGCGTTTCGCCCAGCCGGAAGCTTCGGCTCAGCCGCACGTCCAGGTTCGCCGAATCCGGCAGCCGCAGCGTATTCCGTCCCACCGTCGGCAGCACCACCGACCCGCCCGACCCGTTGATGCTCTCGTGCCCGCCCGCCAGCCGCGTGCCGCCGAACACATCGTAGCTGTACCCCCGCCCGCTTGCCTCGGAAAATATCCCCGCCAGCGACCACCCATCCGCCAGCCGCCACACCGCCCGCTCCGCCGTGGCCAACGCGCCTGTGTCCGCGCCCCGCACCCGCGGCGACCACACCGCCGTCGCCACCACGCGATGCGGAAAGTTCAGCGCCGAAAGCCCCTTGTCGTAGCGCACATTGAACGGATCGAACTGCCCATTCGTCCGCGGCACCGCGCCCGCGTTCTGCCCGTAGTCGATCGCCTTCGACCACGTCCAGCCCACGCGGAACTCCAGCCCGCGGCCCACGCCGCCCATCCCCGCGCGCCCGCCCAGCCCGCGCCGCGCCTCCAGCGTCAGCCCGTTGTAGCTCGCGTTCGCGTTCGAGATCGCGTCCGTCACCGGCCCGAAGCTCGTGCTCACCCGCTCCGTGTACACCGGGACCGCAAACGTCTCGCCGTCCCGCGCGCCCACCGCGCCCGTCCCGCCCTGCAACTCGAACTCCTTCGCATCCGTCGCCGGAGCGATGTTGATGTCCACCGAGTTCGGCAGTTGCCGGTCCAGATTCATCTCGTACCGCGCGCTGCCCAGCACGCCCCAGCCAACCTCGTGCTCCAGCTCAAGCGTCCCCTGCTGCACCATCGGCAGCCGGAACCTGCGGTCGAACACCATCGCCGAGGTCGTCGCCGCAACCACGCCCGCCGGCTCCGCCAGGTACGAGCATGCGTACCCGAACCCGACCCCGCTGTTCTGCGGGCAAACCGTCTCCGTCGTCGGCAGAATCCGCACCCGAGTCACCGAGCCCGGCAGCGCCGTATCCAGCAGCGCCGCCCGCACCGTCGCGCCCGGCAGCTTGCCGAAGTAGACTCCGTAGCCCACCCGCACCACGCCGCGGCCCACGCCGAACGGTGCCCACTCCAGCCCCAGCCGCGGCCCAAAGTTGTTCCTGTCCTCGGGAAACACGCTGGTCGCTCCCACCGCCCCGAACACCGCGTCCAGCGCCGCGTTCGGCTGCTGCGGCAGCGGCAGGAACTCGTATTCATAGCGCACTCCCGCATGAACCGTCAGCCCCTGCGCCACCCGCCAGTCGTCCTGCGCGAACCCGGCCCACTCTTGCGTGGCGAAGCTCAGGCTCTGTTGCCCGAAGCTCTGCGAGTACGACCGGAAGCAGAAGTCGTGCACCTCCGCTGTAATCGACGGACAGCCGCCGTTCGGGTACGCATTCACGTTGAACGTGTAGTCCGTAATCCAGTCCACCAGCCCGCCCGCCTTGCCATTCGTCGCTCCGCTGTCATAGCTGAACGTCCCATCCACGTTCGTGAGCGAATCCGTATAGTCGCTCAATGCGCTGAAGTCGCCGCCAAGCTGCACGAAGTGCCGTCCCTTCACCCGCGCCAGCACGTCCGCGACCTCCAGTCGCCGCTCGTCGGGATACGCCTTCTGCCCCAGCGCCGCCGGCGTCCCGAAGACAAATCCATCCGGCCCGATCGACACCTCCGGGGCCATTCCGCCCGGCGCAATGTTCGGCTCCTGCGGCAGCGGCGCCTGCGCCGTCTCATATTGCAGCTCGCGTCCATACTGCGCCCGCACCTCGTTGCTCAGCTTCGCGCCCAGGAACTGCACCCACCGCGCCACACCCGCATCCACCTTGCCGTAGCTCGACCCGATGCTGGCTATCCCGCGGTCCACCACTGCACCGGAACGCGCCGCGCCCGGCCCGCTCCAGCGCACGCGGTTGTACTCCAGCACCACCCGGCTGCCGCCACGGCGCTGCCAGTCCACGCGCCCGAAGTTCACCGTCTGGTTTGCCTGCCTCGCCACCGTCCCCGTCAGGCTATCGAGATAGTTCAGCGCGGCATTCGTCTCGGCCGGCGTCACTCCGCGGTTCGCCAGCAGCGCCGTCTGCGTCGCTGTAAGCGAATAGAACCCCGCATACCCCGGAGCCGAAATCGCCGGGAAGTTCCTCAACTGCTCGTCGAACGCATAAAAAAAGAAAAGCTTCTGCACCCGGTCAGCCTTGAGCGCCTGATCCGCGCCCATCCGTGTGAATCCGTCGTCGCCTTTCCAGCGCACCGGCCCGCCCACACTTCCCCCAAACTGCTGCCGCAGATCCAGAGGCTTCACCACTCCGCTTGTCACCACGCCATTCACGTACGTCGATGCCACAGCAAACGGATTCGCTGCCGCCCACGCGCTGTCCCGCGCCGTGTAGAAGCCCATCCCGTGCAGCGCCGTCCCCCCCGACCGCGACACCGTCGTCACTACTCCACCCACGCCATGTCCATACAGCGCCGACCCATACGCCGCGGCATCGCCCTGCCCCTGCACGCGGAACTCGCGCACCGCAGCCTGCGAGAACGCGTACGACGAACCGGCCCGTTGCCCGCCGTCCGCCACCGACCGCGGCCCGCTGCCCGCCCCGGCCGCGCGGTCGTAAACCTCATCCGAACCCGCGTCCACATCTTCCTCCACGCCCGCACCCACACGCGCGCCGGAGAAGCCTTCGTCTCCGCTGGTCCCATCGACGCGATCGCTGTTCTGCGCTGCGGCAACTCCGCGAAAGCTCACCTCGCCGGCATCGTCTGCTCCCGCCTCATTCGCCCCGGCGGCGGCGAGTTCCGGCGCCAGCCCACCTCCACCGTTCGCAGGCAACACCCCCAGTTCCACCTCGCTTAAGCTCGTCCGGACGGGCACGGTCAACTGGCCAGTTCCCGGCCGCATCCGCGCCTCGACCTCAGTCACCGCGCCCAGTCCCACCTCGACGGTTCCGGGAAGCGTCAATACCGTCCCCGCATCCTCCGCCGTCACGGTATAGTCGCCCACGGGGAGCCGCACTACCAGAAACTCGCCATGCGTCCCGGTGAGTGCCCGCAGCGCAAGCCCCGTCTCCACCTCGCGAACCAGCACCCGCGCGCCCGCCACCGGATCGCCGGCCGCGCTCAACACCCGGCCGCCAATCGCCCCGTCCGTCGCCGACTGCGCCCACGTCCGGCCCAGACCGCAAGCCAACAAAACCAGCCACGCCCGCACTGCCGCGTTCCACCCTATCCAATCGCGACCGTGCCTGATGCCCATCGACCCTCGTTCCACAACTCGAGGGCCACACGAAGAAATCCAGGCCATCCGGCCACAGCCGGCCAACCCGCCTTCACGCGCCCTCCGAACCAACACAGCAGGAGAGAGATACCACGCGTTTTACCTGCCGCCCACCTCAAATCCTGGGAGGGCTTGCCGGTCGCAGCGCCAATGCAGCGCAACCTGAGAAGACATTTCAGCACGGCCGGAACAACCTGCAGGGAGCAGCCGAAGACTAACCGACTTTTCCCGTTTAGGGAAGCCCCTCTTCGAACCAGCGAGAGCCGCGGCCTGGCCGTCTCGGTGCAAAAAGAAAGGCGGCAGCCGAAGCCGCCGCCGAACTCATACACAGCCGCGCCGGAGGCCGCTTGCAATTCCGGCGCGGTCTTGCGGCTAGAAGACGATGTGAAGATCCATTGTGATAATGCGGTTGCTGCCGATCATGGTGGTGACGGAGCCAAAGGTTGCGCCGTTGTTCGCGCAGTTGGTCGTCCCCGGAATCACATTCGAAGCGGAGCAAATTGTCGCCCCGCCACCATTCACGGTCGGATTGGGGTTCGTAATGGGTACCGTAGTATTCTTGCCTGAAGTTCCGGCAGTATAGGGGATTTGGAAGAGGTTGGTGCCGGCGGTTCCGCCTCCCGCGGGTCCTGAGGACGTAATGGCCTGATCGGCCTGGCTGGTAACGACCATCCCGTACTTCTCATATCCACTGGTGCAGTCCTCATTGACCGAAGCCCCGCCGGTCAGGTAGGCGTTCCCGCAGGCTCCCCCCTGGCCGATCTGGACATTGTTCTGAGGAACGTCCATGCTGGTGGTATTGGTCAGGTTGAAGAGGTTGAAGCCATACAGCAGGTGGATCCTTTCCGTGACCTTGAACTGCTTCCGGATGGAGATATCCAGGCGCTTCTGCGCGGCCTGGCGGAAGATATTGCGCTGATTGACGGTCGAGAAGTTGGTCTCGTACACATCGACCGGATCGGTGGCCCCGCCCATGGCTGCGGTGGGGACGCCATTCTGACCCGGAGTGAGGTACTGGATGGCAATCTGATTGGGATCGATCGCAGGAATATAGCTGCCGCCGGTACTGCGGAACCTGCCGGGGTTCCCGGTCAACGCCGATTTCACGTTCTTGGGATTGGCGATTGGAAGCACGGGGTTGACCAGGCTGGGATAGTAGCCGAGCTGGGCGCTGGCGACCGCGCCGTTGAACTCGTACAGAGAGTACGGCTCGCCGCTCTGCAAAATGCCCACACCCGTTACACTCCAATCGTTGCTGAAGTAGGAAAGCAACGAGTTGACTTGCGCCGCATTGGGCACCAGCACCTGGAAGTTGGCTGAGAACACCTGGGTGCGGTCAAAATCGGCCGACGCGTAGGAGTTCTTCAGGTGGGCCGGATCGTTGCCCGTGAAGAAGATGCCAATGTCGCTTTGTTCATCGAGCGCGTGGCCGTAGGTGTAGCTTGCACCAACCTGGAAGTCATACGACAGGCGCTTCTCGAGGTGGGTTTCCAGCGCGTCGTAGGCGGAGTTGCCGACGGTCCTGAACAGCGCCGAGTACGGGCTATACCCCACATACGGGGCGCGGAAGTCCGAGTTGCCGCCATCGTACGTCGACCAGGGCTCGGAAGCAATGCTGCACGGGTCGCCATACGATCCGGTGCAGGTCGTAGTTCCGTTCAGCACGTCATAGCCATAACTCGACGTCTCGCCGCTGGAGTGGGGCGATGCTCCCAGGATCATCGCCGGACTGGTAGGAGTTGCGATCTGCGGCTCGTTGAAGGGGATCGGAATCACCGCATGGCGTCCGCGATTGCCGGTGTAGCCGATGGTCACCGCCAGGTCCTTCCGGGGCTGCCACTGGACATTCAAGGTGTAGTTCATGGTGTATGGCAACACGTTGCTCTTGTCGTAGGCGCCCAGGTACAGCGGCGTCTGCGTGCAATCGTCCTCAAGGTTCCCGGGGCCGCCGCAGTTGTAGACCGAGTACTTCTTGTTGACCGTGGACGATCCGGTCATGTAGTTGAGCTGGTTCTGCAACGCAGTCTGTTGGATTGCCGGGTTGACTCCGGGTGCGGGAGGGGTTGTCGAGCTGGTGAGAACCCCGGCCGTGCCCAGGGGATTGGCAAGGGTCTTGGTGCCGGTTCCGGAGACGGCGGCCACCAGCGGAGACTGCTGGGTGACGCCAAACGGTCCGCCAACTCCACCGCCCGCCGGGGGCGAGAGGTAGGTAAACAGTTCGCCGCGGTCGTAGTAAAGCCCGAAACCGCCGCGGACAACGACCTTGTCGTTAAGCGCCTTCGGCGACCAGGCAAAGCCGACGCGCGGCGAGAAGCCCCACTGCCGGCCCGAGAGCGTCGAGGCGCTGACTCCCGGCGACGGAGCGGTCGGGTTGTTGCCCGCGACCACCAGGCCGTCATTGACCACGGTGAAGCCGGCTCCGCCCACGGCCGGGTCCGTACCTGTAACGTTATAGGCGTTGGGATCGAAGTTGAAGAAGTTGCCATACTTTTCGGTCATGCCGCCGTGATAGTCCCAGCGAACGCCGGCGGTGATGCTCAGGTTCGACCAGGCTTGCCACTTGTCCTGGACGTAGGACGCGCCCTCATTGGTCCGGTAGTAGCGATCGGCAAGGTTGTGTCCATTGCCGATCGTCTCCAGAGTACTGGACGATTTGACCGATCCTTCAAGAAAGTTGGTCAGGCTGCTCACCGAAGTTTGAATGATGCCGTTGCGGTTGTTCTCGATGTTCAATTGCGTGTAGCTGAATCCGCCGCCGGCAACGATGGTGTGCGATCCAAGCGTGAAGATCACATTGGTCGAGGGATTGAGACGGTTCTGGTAATACCCCGTGTTGGCGAAGGTGCTGTAGGGTCCGATTCGCATGCTCGCTGTGCCCGAGACCGGGACCACAAACTCGGAGATGCTGAAGCTGGGCAGGAGCGCGGCCGCGTACGGAACGGGATTCGCGATGCCGAACGAGGGGCCGCTGCTGGCGTTATTGACGATCGTCTGGCTGTAGCCGCTATAGGTCGCCATGCGGATGTAACCCAGGCGCTGCTCCCAGTTCAGCCGCTGTCCGATTTGGATGGTGTTGTCGAGGGCGCCCACCTGCGAGCCGTTATACTCGTTCCCGGGAAATCCGCCGGTATAAGAGGAAACGCCAAAGGGCTTGGTGACCGGGTCGTTCTGGTAGTAGTACTTGAACGAGAGCCGGTCCCTATGCGATAGGTCGTAGTCCAGCGCTGCATTGGCCTGATCGCCCACCAGGATCGACGTGCCAACCAGGGTTGTGTTGTAAACCCCAGCGGCATACGTGGGCGTTTGCGGGGTGGGAATCAGGTACTGGCCGTTCGGCAGGGTCGCCTGAAACAGCGCCTGGGCGACTCCGGTCGGGTCCAGAGCGAAGCCCTTCGGCAGCGTCCCGCCGTTGTACGCCATTTCCATGTTGGTCAGTCCGGTCACCGAGCGGTCATTGGTCAGGCCGGTGGGAGTATTCAACTGATCGATGCCGGTGGACTGGTCCGAGGCATAGAGGTGCTGATAGCCCACGAAGAAATACAGCTTGTCCTTAAGTACCGGGCCGCCGAGCGTGGCGCCGGTGGTCCAGCGGTGCAGCGCCGGGCTGGCCAGATAGCTCGGAAACGCGCCCACTCCCTGTTGCGCGAGGATGGCGTCCTGCTTGAAGAAAAACGGGTCGGCGTTGGTCGCGTTGTTGCCGAACCCGCCGTAGACCATCCCATGAAAGTTGTTCGTCCCGGTCGCGGTGTTGGCATCGATCTGCGCGCCGCTGGTCGCCCCCTGCTGGGCGTCATACATGGAGGTGTTCACGCGAAGCTCCTGCAGGAACTCCGGCGGTGGCGTCGGCATGCTGTTGCCATTCGATCCGAACACCGAGGTGCTGGTCTGCGTCTCGCCGCCGACCGCGCCGCTCTGGCCGATGTTGTACTGGTAGCGTTGCGAGCTGGCGTTGCTCGAGGTCTTCCCGTTGAAGATGTTGCTGGCGTCGACGCCGTTCACCTGAAACGTGTTGGAGGTGTCGCGCTGACCGTTGGCCCAAATGGGCTCATTGCCCAGGCCGGCATTGGTGTCCACGCCACTCAGCAATTCAGCGTTCGCGCCCGGCGAGAGCGAAGCCAGCTGGGTGAAGCTGCCTGTCGCCAGGGGCGTCATCGCGATCTGTTGCGCATCCAGCGTGTAGCCGTTGGTGGTGTCGGTCGCGTTCAGCATGGGGTTCGCCGTCACCTGGACCGATTCCGATCTCTGCCCCACCTTCAAACTGATGTTGACGGTCGTAGCGTGCGCTTCCTGCACGGGAATCCCCGTCTCGTCGGTGGTTTCGAAGCCGTCGTGCTCTGCCTTGACCGAATACTTGCCGACCGGAAGATTGAAGATCTGAAAGAAGCCGTTGGACTGCGTCTTAACCACCTGCGTCACATTGATGTCCGCGTCGGTGGCCGTTATCGTTGCTCCGGAAACCGTTGCACCGTTGGGATCGAGGACCGTACCGTTGATCGAGCCCAGTGTCTGCTGGGCCCTCGCGGAAACCGTGAACAAGCACAGACCGAACAACACAACCAACAGGAGATTATTGCGCATCGCTTGCCTCCAAACTTCCAACTAAGTTGACCTGACGCTCGCTACTCTGCAAACCCGGACGTACCGCCCCAAAACCAAGATCGGCCGCATAACAAAGTGCCAGAGCTGACCGATCGCGTGACCCCATCATCCCAACCGAAAATGAATCGGGGGTTACGATCGGGGCCGGCCGGACCGATTAAAAGCGGCTCATGCGCCGGGGGATTCTCCGGTTCTTCCGCCGCCAAACTTGGGTCTATGACAAAAGCGTAACCCTCTCCCGCGAAACAGGGAAGCGAAAAATGCCGTTCCGCACTCAGTATCCCGTAACCACAGGCGGCAGCCGCCGCCGCCCATCCGTGTCCAGCATTGCGTCGAGGTCTAGAACGACAGGCGCACGGCAACCTGCAACTCACGCTGGGTATAGATGTAGGTCGAGTTGTCGCCCGTTGAAGAGCCGATCGCCGAACCGAAATCGCCCGGCGCGAACAATGTGTTGAATTTTCCCGTGGCCGTTCCGACGGTGCCGGACACAGCCGACAGGCTGCTGTATGGATTCGTGGTTGCGGCGCCGGTCTGGTTCTCGCGGTTGAGGACGTTGAACATCTCGCCGATGAACTGCAGGCGATACTTCTCCGCGATGCTGAACTCCTTCTCGGCGCGAAGGTCCGCATCCAGCACAAAGCCGTAATGGTAGGCATTGCGCTGTCCCGGGATGAACGTCGCACCGGTCCCGGCCACACCCGATCCAACCGGCTTGTAGCAGGTGGGGGTCGCCGCGGACGCTGTGCACTCGGACGGCAGCGTGCCGATCGTCATGCTGTAGGGAAGGCCGGTCTGCGTCTGGATGAGCGGGTTGATGTCCCACCCGTTCAGCACATACTTCTTCCAGTCCGTGAAATGGGCCGGCGAACTCAACAGCACCCAGCCGACCAGGCGGTTGGGAATGTTGTAGATCGACGGGCCATAGTTCTCGCGCGGATTGTTGTATGGATCGATCCAGTTGGAAGACGTACCTGGGCTGGTCGATGCATTCTGCGCGAAATCCAGGGCACGGGACCAGGTATAGTTCACGTCGAACTGGGCGTACTTGAAGGTCTTGTTTTGTATCTCGGCAACCAGCGCGTTGTAGCTCGAGTTCACGTTGCTGACGTTCTCGATGATCGCCGCATAG